>Ga0209925_1000164_pt1 | contig 34133 bp, 29 predicted proteins | sample SalPonR2_A_D1_MG_FD_185702 | JGI IMG/M metagenome (GOLD analysis project Ga0209925, IMG submission 185702) | Salt pond soil microbial communities from South San Francisco under conditions of wetland restoration - Salt Pond MetaG R2_A_D1_MG... ... | reverse complement strand
GGGGGGGGGGGGGGGGGGCATGGACGTGGAGGTGACGGGTGCACTCGTAGACCAAGAAGTTGCAACCAGAACCAGAACAGAGACGGAGGTCGCAGGCGACAGAGAGGGGAAAGAAGGCCCGAGAAAGGAGAAGGGGAAGAGGAGGAGCAAAAAGGGAGGACGAGGAGACCTCGCCAAGGGGGACGGGGAGGACGCGAACTCAGCCGAGGGTACCCATGCTACGCAAGAAAAAGCGGAGTCCTCGGATGGAGCAGTTGACGCCGGCCAAGGGAAGAGTAAAGGAAAGAGGCGGACGGTACCCGCGGATTTGCACACGACCGTCTTGGCCGTCCTCGAGCACATGTGTGCGGATGCCCCAGATCGGGCCGACGTCCGGGCCCGGCTCGTGGACTCCGTCTTGAGCTTACTGGAAGCACTCCAGCGGGTCGCGCCGGCGTTAGGCCCGCGCTTTATCGTCTTCCTGGCGAGACTCTTGCGATCGACCAAGGTGGCCAACCGGGCCTTTGGGGTGGAGATAGCCGCCTCCTTCGTGAACGCCACGTGGGCGTGGCCGTCGGCGACCGTCACTGCCTCGGGAGGAAACGCGGCGGCGGAGATCGGTAGTGAACAGATTAAAGTCGGAGGGGCCAAGGAAGCGGCCACTGATGCCGAAGCTGTCAAGGCAACGTGGGCCTCTCTCGTGGAACTCGTCCAGTCCTTCGCCTCGCGCGTGGTGGACAAAGCACCGATCGTGCGCGCGAGGGCCATGGTCTGCCTCTCCGAGATGCTGCTCTCCGTGCAAGAAGACGTGGCGCCTCCCGGTCTCCGAAAAGCGATCCTTGCCTTAGCCTTTCCAGAACCGCGCCAAGGCCAAAGAGAGTCCTCCACCGCGACCACGGCGCAGCACGCCGAGAAGGCAGCTGCCGACCCTTCGACCCAAGACCTTGTCTGCCTGGTCCGGAGTCGTTGTCAGGACGACAAGGCGGTGGTTCGAAAAGCGGCGTTGCAAGCTCTGGAAATCCTCTTGACCACCGGGAGGAAACGCGGAAGGGGAGAGGTGCCGTGCTCGGACGTGGCCCTCTTCGCCACCCGCTGCAACGACGTCTCCGTCTTGACGCGCAAGCAAGCCATGGCTTCGCTTTCTTCCCTGCTCCTGGCCGACCCCGGCAACGGGACCCTACAAAAGACCTGGGTAAAGGCGGTGCTGCCGTTGGTTGCGGATCCGGAGCAGAGTATCCTGAACCGGCTGGTGGAACTAATCCACGAAGTGATCCTGGATCGTATCATAGAATGGCACCGACAGCGTCAGGAGATCGCGAGCGGCGTCCCACGGTCCAGATCCGGCCGCGAGGCCCGACCCCGTCGAGGACAAGCGGGGACTGGGGACGATGATGGGGAGGAGACGGAGGAGGAGAGGAAAACGAAAGAAAACGCGGCGATCTGGGAGCACGCGGCCATTCATGCACGCACCAGTACCGTCTGGGAGCTACTCTCCATTGTTGCGTCGCGGGACCTGAACAAATGCTTGCAGAACGCCATCAGACTGGTAGTACAGGCACAAAATGCTCAGGCTGTCGCCCCACGTCGGCTCAAGGAACTGATGGATGCCCTGCAAAGTGCCGCCCTGGCTTCTATCGTCTCCGCGGCTCCCGAAAGCAATTCCGCGGAGAAAAGCGAAAATCCTACCGCTCTTCGACGTGGGGCTTGGGCTTTACTTGAAGCTATACTTGCCAGTGATCATGGAGGGTCTTTCCAGCCAAGTGTGGGCAACGACAATAGGCCAAGCGGCCCTAAAAAGGTCCTGCCATCGGAGCCTTCCTTCGTAGTGACCTGCTGGCGACGAGCTTTCGAAGGCTTGGGAGGAGAGAAATCGGAGTCCGACGCATTGGAAGAGGATGCCCGGAAGATCCTAAGAGTTCTCGCACGCATCGCCTCCGATGTGCCGGTGGACTTGGGAACGGGTCTGGCAGAAGAACTGTTAGGCTATCTCTCCTCATTGCATCCCCGCCTTTCCCCCGAAAACTGCGGGGCGGCGCTAGAGACCATCACCGCATTACATTTGGCCAAGGCCCGTACGTCTGCGGAAGGCGCGGCCGTTATTCGCAAGGCGTCTTTGGACGTGCTAGAAGCCTGCGAGAAGGCCTTACAGTGCTTCGTTGTGGCGCCCGGCGAGGAACCACGCACTCAGGAGGGTGGAAGTCAGGACAGTATGTCGGAAGTCACGTCCCGACTGGAGCGGGCAACATTCTTGGTGGGCGCTGTGGCGATACTGGGTTTTAGCCCCAACGAGGAAGAGGTCAAGAACACCGCAGCGGTGTCTCAGGCGGAGAAAGGCAAGAAGAAGAAGAAGTCCGACACCCCCGCACCGGGAAGTCCTGGGGGCGGCCCTCTAATTCGCATTCCCATCCCTGCGGCGACCACAGCTCTGATTCGCCTCCTCCTGCTACCAGAGATTCTACCTTTGAATGATACTAAGAAAGGGGGCGAAGAAAGAAGCGTCGAGGCCACAGTTTCGGCGGACAGAGTCCCGGTTCAGATCCCAAATTCCGTGCGAGCGCACGCCTTCTTGGCTTTGGGTAAAATTTGCCTGCGCGACAAGGCCCTTGCTAAGGAGAACGTGAACGTCTTTGTGCGTGAGCTATCTCTCAGTAGCTCAGCAGCCATTAAATCAAACGCCCTGCTCATCCTGGGAGACCTTTGCGTGAGATACACCTCTATGGTTGAACGGCACGTCCCGGCCATGGCTCGCTGCCTACAAGACGAAAGCTCTTTGATCAGGCGACATGCACTCGCACTCATCTCCCAACTTCTCCTCCAAGACTATCTGAAGTGGCGGGGCTTGCTCCTTCATCGCTATCTGGCCATCCTGGTGGACGAGGACACGCGCGTCGCCGAAGTGGCCGACTACATGATTTTCTCACCTCTCCTCCGCAAGAATCCCTCTTTGTTCGTGAATCACTTCGTCGAGGCCCTGGTCGTGCTAAACGGATGCTCGGACCATGACGCTTACAAGGCTGCTCTCGCTCAGGGCGCCGAAAGCGGGACGGCTGTCACAATGGAGGGGGTGGATTTGGAAGGGAGTGGGCCCGCGGCCAATAAGAGGATGCGAATTTATCAAGCCATGCTGCAACACATGAGCGACGAGCAACGAATTCAGGTGACAGCGAAATTGACCCAAGATATCTTGGGTGCCGCTACGGACGAAGACGGGGAAGCAGGAGGCATTAAAATTCAGAGCTACCACCGAGCGAGTCGTTTCACTCAAGGGCTCCGGCGTGAAGCAGCGCTACGGAAACTCAAACGGGACGAGAACCTCATAAGAGATGCGTTGACTGTGCTCCAATGCCCTGATATCAAGGTGGCGGGGGGGCGGGGCTTTGGTGGGGGAGGGGAGGGAGGAGCAGGAGCGAGCGGACAGGACGAGGACGCCGAGGCGTTGATGGCCGAAGATGGATCCGGCAATGGAATGGATGCGGCAGCCGCAGCAAAGAGTCGTCTGTTATCGAAAGTCTCTCGGAAACATTTGTTGGAGCACGTGGTGCCTGAATTGGTGTCTTTGAAGGCGTGCCTGGAACGGGCCCATTCCCCGTTGATACGTAATGTGATGGAGTACTTTCTGGAACTGATGCGGCACAGCAAGGAGGAGGTCAAGGACGCGCTGAGCACCAATCCTACACTCTTCCATGAGATCGAGTTCGACTTGCAGCAATTTGAGAAGGAGTTGAAAGCGCAGACTGAGGCCCAAGCAGCCATGCCTCCTCCCACCCACCCGCCCAAGAGCCCCGGCGAGAGCATGGGTCGTCAAAGCACAGGCAGTAACCTCAGCAGGAATGTGGGCGACAGTCAAGGCCGGCAGTCCAGCCTCGGCTCGGTCATGGGACGGACGCCCCTGCAAGCGCGGACAAGTAACGAATTTTCCTCGGGAAGCAACAGCGAGAGGGCGGGTTCTCGGCTCTCTGGCTGCTCCGCACCGCCTCTACGCCGATCCAGCATGGGGATGAATATGAGTCGCACGCCGTCGGAAGCCATCAAAGCCGCCCTACAACCCGGGTCTGGAACTGCCTCTCAGTCATTGACACCGGTACTAGCCAGTGCGGGGAAGAGGAGGGGTGTCGGTTCGGACAGTGGTGGGAGAGCAGGTGAGGAGATGGAAGAGGGTATGCATGTAAATGTACAGCTACCAACGGCTATAAAGGAATGGAATGTGACTGTGGGTCGGTCGCCCTTGGACAGCAAAGAGAATATGAAAGACAATGTAGACCTCGAGATGCAAGATATATGAAAGTATCGCGATAGGCGCATTGAAACAATGACGTACGAGACTATTCTAGAAAGAAGTAATTTTTTGTCGGAGAAACGCTGTGACATGTTCTTGAGGATGCATAAAGCGAGTGTGTGTCGGATTGAGAGTTAAGAAACGACTGCAAAAGCATTTCATAGATTACACAAGTCTGAGTAGCGCTCAAAGAAGAAATGTTCGGACTGGAAATGTGTGCCATTGGGTCGTCCTGTGCGACAGGTACATGGCGGGAGATATTTGGATGGTATCACGTCCCTACCAGGAAGGCTGGGCATTGCAGAGGACTGTGTGCCGAAGAAAATCCCTCCCTGTACGCACGAGCCTGACGTCGAAAATGCTATCTATGCAATCTTCCTTCTCTTCACTGTCATTCAATTTTGTGAAAGCATTATCACTCAGTTCATGCACCCAAGATTGCATGCCGGTGGTCTATTTTATCCCAGGCCACACGCGTCCTCCAGATCCACGCGACTTAATTCCTTAACAGCTCGTCGTGTACGCCTGAAGTCCACACACGACATTCATTTACTTGCCAATTATCACCGTCTACTGGGCTGCCCCCCCCTCATCTCCTCCTGCCATGGAACGTCACGCTGCAGTTTCTCCCGATGGTGGAACTGTCGCCGTGGCCCCCGCTGTTGACTCACCTTTCCCACCACCCTCCCCTGCATTAGCGCCCCATCCGCGGTTCGTCTCGTGCAAACTCTGACCCTTGAGCACTGAGGGATGAGGCCCTTGATACTCGCCTAGCTGGGCCTGTGCATTCGCTTTTGCCAGCGCTCCGGCAACTTCCATCGCTTTCTCGTAGTTTTTGTCCTTGCCGTCCCACGTTGCCAATACACTTGCCTGTAAGGAGCGACCGAAGGAGAAGGACAGGATCCAGGGGCACGTCGTAGAGGAAGGCCGGAAGGGGGAAGCTGGTTGTTTTGCGAGCTGGTTGATGAGGTTGAGATTTTGCGTGGCTTGTTCTTCTGTTTGTCCGCCTGAGCAGTTGCCAATATGGAAAGGCCCAGAAGAGGGGGCAGAGTCCGAACAGGAAGGGTGGTAAGAGTGTGTGAGAAGCCTCCACGCTCCCGAATATGCGCGCAAAGAGACACTCGAAAGGAAATGAATCCTTGTCGTGTACCTGATAAAAAGACGACCCCGGGCACGGCAGGCGGCACCCGTCTCCGTAGGGCCTCTAACGTGCGCCTCGCTGCCTCCTCCGGGCGGGGCCGACCCTCGGAGGGACTGTCCACGCCAGGCATGATCATCTGCGGTTTCAGAAGGGTTCTGGGCGTTGGGGAAGGGGGGTAAGAAGACATTCACCTACTGTGTTGCACGCGGAACTGAATGCGATTCCAGAGGCGCCCCAACGACGGAGAGTGACCATAGGGGGACCAGGCGGCTGGCCAACGCGGATATTCGCGTGTCCTCACAAGCTGGTTTACGTACCCTTCCAGAAAAACCTTGGCCTGCGCCAGCGTGTAGTATACCTCGCTCAAGGCCGCCTCTGTCACCCGCGCAAAAGTCTCAGCTGAATGTGCCCCCTCTATCAATATTTCGGGCTCCACAATCGGCACCAAACCACATGCCTGGCATGTAGCCGCGTAGCGAGCTAGCTCTGCGCTGTTGATTTGCATGCATGCACGGGTCGGCAGATTAGCTGCTTCGTCGATCCGGATGACAGCACGCCACTTGGCGAAGCGTGCCCCTTGAGCGTAAAATTCCTGACATCGCTCCATTAAATCGTTCATGCCTTTGGTATGCGTCTCTCGAGCACTGTACTCCAACGGTTCCAGGCCTAAGTCTACTTTCACCCCGGGAAGAACCCCTTTGCTTTGCAGCAAGGCGGGAAACAGGCGGCCCTCCGCGTCCTTTACCGCCTTCTGTCCGAGGGTCTCCGAGAAAAGGATTGCGCCGCTCAGATACTCACCCAGATCCGGATGAGAAAACAGGACTTCCCGGTACGCCCTTCGTGTTTCTTCATCATTCACCAATCCGGCGGCTACCAGGCGTTTCCCCAGCGTGGGCACGCTCTCGTCGGCTGCTAGGAGTCCGCGCCCCGGCCGTGCCATCTGATTCGCAATTGTCTCGAGCGCATTTTTTTGATGCTGCGTCAATTGCGCAGCCAGCTTCGCGGCCTCCATCAAATGGAGGTGATACGCTTCGAGTCCATGTGAAGACGCGGGTGCTTGGGGGGCACTTGAGGGAGATGCTGTCGACATGGTCGGGCCCCGGGTGCTGCAAGGGGGGGAGGTGGAGTAGGTTGTTAGCGTCGATCTTTCATGGAAGTTAATGCACCGTGAGAGACATGCTGAATTAAGTAAGCGAGTCTTAAAGGGTTTAGTAGCCGTAAGAATTTTGGTGATTCTCGCTTCTTTTTTGAAGACACACGTTGCTAGCGTGTTTTGATCCCTGATCTCATCAGAGATGAGCGAGCAGAGCACGGGATAAGAAGTCCGTTAGTGACAAGAAAAACCCTAGAACCATGCCTTCATCTTCAGCATCACAAACGACTCACAAGACAGGACTGCTGGAAGATATCTAACATCGGAGTATCGTTCGACGGTCGACCATCCTGGCCCCGATTGGTCTCAGGGTCCTGAGCCCGTTGTCGTCTGTCGGCTGATAACATTCTTAGGCGCCAGAGAGCATGTCCTCTTTGGCAGCCGCGCAAGCCGATGGTTACTACCGTCCACCTGACTGGGATGGAAAATCCTCTTTGAAAAAAATCACGGGGTCTAAAGGTGCGTGTAACATGGAAGAAGGCTTCCTGGGGCACTCGATTACCGCTAACTCCTCCCGCATGCAGGGCACAACCAATACACGCAAAGTGGAATTATCCGCTTCGAGCTACCGTACAACAGCTGGTGCTTAAAATGTGATCGTCACATTGGTAAAGGTGTGCGCTTTAACGCCAAGAAAATTCAGGTAAGGTGCGACAAGTCTTTATATTTCCAGTCGCATGTACTTATTGTAAGCTACTGGGCTCGCCCCCCCCTTCAATCCACACACAGGCGGGGAATTACTTCTCCACAAAAATATGGGAGTTTCACATGAAATGTGCCTCATGCAAAAACCGCTTGGTGATCAGGACGGACCCCAAAAATTGCGACTACGAGTTTGTGGAGGGCATTCGACGCCGCGAGCAAGAATACGACCCGGAAGCCATCGGTTTGCCTGTCTTGTCAGCCGAACCCACGGGAGCGAGCGACTTGGCAGGAGCTGCCACTACTCTTTCCTCTGCCAACGCCCCCAACGGGGGTGTCTCGGCCGACCCCCTGGCCGCCTTGGAGCGGGGTAAGGACCAGGTACGACGGACGAACGCCGCGGCGGCCCGCTTGCAGGAGCTCATGGAGGCCTCGGACCGCCTCGAAGCCGATTCAAGTGGGGTCAACCGGCTGCTACGCAACAAGTTTCGGGCGGAGAAAAAGGTTTTGGAAGACTTGGACCGGGAAAGTGCCGAAAAGGGCCTCCGCTTCCGACTCCTCCCTCCCAGCGCGGAAGACGCTCGCATGGCCCCTATGGCCTTGCTGGAGGGAGGCACCGGGGGCCTGACAAGGGCACGTCGAGAAGGTTTCCACAAAGCAGCCAGGACCAAGCTCACCAGTATTATGAGTTCCTCCATTTTTGACGATCCAGGGGCAGGAAGAAGATCATCCTCAGGCTCCTCGGCTTTGGTGGTGGGCAGCAAGAGAGGGGACCCGACGAAGCGGAGCAAAGCAGTCTTGAATGCGGAAACTCAAAAGGACCTGGCAGTGAAGCGGGCTAGATTAGGAATTGATTCTTCCCATTTCAAAGCATCCCAGGCAGCCAACGCCTCGACGTCAGCCCCTCTCATGGTGCCGTTCGCGCCTACCCGGAGGAAAGAAACGCGAAAGAGCTGATCCCAGCGAGGCGTGTACACAAGCCAGAAGGAAACCAAAAAAATGTAATGGACAGGAATATCACTATGTGAACACTCTCGGATTTACTTTCTGGGACGCCTTGTTGGCAGTAGGATGTTTTCGGGATCTCCCCGGCTCAAACTTTCTCTGCCGCGCGACTTCACTTTCTCTCCACCTCGGAGTTGAAGGGCGAGAAAGCAGGTGCGCACATGCCTGACTAGCGAGTCGTGTTCAACCCTGGAAATGGACGTCCGCCAAAGTACCTGTCCAACCCTTGCCAGAAAGCGTGAATTGTGCCATTCATGTTTTCCTTTGATAAGTCTTCGAAGGAGATGTTCGTGACACGTTCGAGCGTGGAATCTCACCAATTCACCTTCTGAACCTACGCTTTCTCAATCATTTGTGCACAACATCAGGCATCATGCAGCCACCGCAACAAAATCTGCCAACTCAAAGGCCGCACGGGCAAAGTTCTCATGCGCAGTCACCGTCAAGATTACCTGAAAGCTCAAGTGCACACTCAGTCCGCCGTTCAACTGCAATTAATCCTACATCCTCCAGCACCAAGAAGAGGGGGCGCCAGAACCCATCGACACGGCGAAATTTACTGCCTAAGGATTTTTTACAGGACTATGCACTCCCTCGAGGCGGTGAATTGGGTCGAGGCGCATTTGCCGTCGTGCGTCGGTGTACGGAGAGGAAGACAGGCTTGGAGTGGGCGTCGAAAATCACCGACCTCCGCCCGATCAAAATGAGGGGGGGCTCGGACATGCGCGTGGACAGGGTGATGCGGGAGGTTTCCATTCTCAAGAGCATTTCACACCCTAACATTGTCAAACTGCACACCGTGTACCAGAATGCCACGACACTGGTAATTGTTATGGAATTGGTCCGAGGGAAGGAGCTCTTTTTCGAAATTTTAGAGCGCAATCATTACAGCGAAGCAGATGCCCGCCCTATTTTCGTCCAACTTGCAGAAGCGCTGCGTTATTTGCACAGTCGCAACATCGTGCATCGGGACGTCAAGCCAGAAAATGTCCTCCTTGCGTATCCGAATTTCGGCTCTGATCCCTCGACAGTCGCTGATGGCTCAAACGCCGGGTCCGAGGGCGGTTGCGAGGGAGGAGGAAGGAAGACCAAGAAATCCGAGGGCGTGATTGTGAAACTATTAGATTTTGGGCTCTCCAAACTCATCGATCCAAGGGAAGGGGGCAGCGTCGCCAACACTTTTGTCGGGACACGGGCGTACCTGGCGCCGGAGGTGGAGCTCCTGGCCCATGGCCAGGGGAAAGCCGCAGGATTCCCAGCCGACTGCTGGTCTCTCGGGGCCGTGCTGCACGTGATGCTGGTGGCGAAATTCCCCGAGTTCGACGTGGTGCACCGGATGGACGAGGACGGGACCCTGACCCCGTTCAGCGGGGTGCTCAAGGTGGAGGGCCTGGGCCTCTGGGACCATCTGAGTCTGGCGGCCAAGGACATCATCAAGAGGCTCATGACCCCGAACGCGGCGAAACGCCTGACGGCTGCACAGGCATTGGAGCATCCGTGGGCGAAAGGCATGGATTGTCTTCCTCCAGAATTCTATTCCGTCGCGCAGGGACAACCGGCGCAGTATCAGCAACGCTTTCCTTGTGGCGAAAAATATGCGCATCACCCCCAGGTGCTGCAACAGCACCACGCACAGCAACCTCCCCATCACCATCAGCAGCCACAGCAACAGCAACAGCGACATCGGCAGCAGCAACAACGACAGGAGCACGAGGCTGCGCGCGACCGCCCCCCAGCCAGGCATCAGCGACCGCCACATCCACAGCAGGAAACAGAGCAGCAGCAGCAGCATCACGCACAAAAACACCTGTGGCGGCAGCAACAGCAGCAACAACTGCGAATACAGCTGCAGCAGCAACAGGAACAGCACCAAGAAATGCAAAAAAGGCTCCGGCAGCAAGAGCAACAAGAAGAAAAGCAAAAACAACGAAAACAAGAGCTTGGGCAACAGCGACCGTCGGGAGACCCACATGCCTCTGCGAGCTCTGTCCGCACGCAGGAGTCAACGAGCACGGTTGCCCATGCCAGCCGCCCGGGCTCTTACATGGAGGAGGGACGTGTCAGCAGCAGCAATGTCGAGTCCCTCGAAAGCCATTCCGGCACTCTTTCCGCAGGCACCGTCCCACCGCACAGTGCAGGACCCGATGCATCCCCCTATGCCGCGACGCGAATGACAAGTCCCGACGCTGGTGGTGAGTCTCTGCCACCCTCCCGTCCGCTGAACATGGCCACGGATCCCATTGCCACGGCGCCAGTCGAGGTTCGCCTGGGGCTACTGGTGAAGGTGCAACGTTGGATTGCCCAGTCACTGGGGGTGGCTTTTGATCTAATGCTCTCAGAGAAGGGCCGCGTTGCCTCCGACGTTGCCTACTGCGTGCGGACGGGGGCGGTGGTGTGTCGATACGAGCTGCATCTGACCGTAAAACTATTGCGGAAAGTACACGAGGTCGCCGCACTGGTGCTTGCCATCTTTCCCGATTTGACCTTGGCCTTGAAGGAGGGCGAGTTGAAGTTGGCCCAGTCCTTCTTCCTCTCCATCCGACAATGGCTGAGTGAGATTCGGAAAGAAGTACAGGACGTGCAGCGGTCCAACGAGACGGCCACGCTGCAGATGTCGAGGATCATCAAAAAGGCAGCCAGCGAGTTGGTGGGGAGTCACAAGCTCGTGCAGTACCGGGAACGCGAGCGGCGCAGTAAGAAGTGCATGGCTGCAAGAGGTTGTGTCAGTGGGAAGGGCATTGGCTTGTCGACGCAACAGGGAGACGTTAAGCCTCAGGACCCGGCATGTCCTGAGAAAGATCTTGAGGGAGGGGGGAAGCACAAAAAGCTGCGTCGCAAAGATGATGGGCAACTTGCTGAAACAGAAGCAACGGGAATGGCTGAGGAAATCGCTTCGAAGCCTGAAGAGGTAGACATCAATGCAATCAATGAGGCGGTGGACAAATCGCTAGAGAGCGACACGGCGCTTGTGGACGACCGGATTCTAGAATCACTCCTGCCATCTGTGCATTGTGATGAAACCTACGCCATCGAGGGAGAGTACGACGCCAAAGTTGACGAATTGGCTCACGTCCTAAATGATTTGCTCCCCGCCGAGGCGGTGGAGCCGCTACGGGTGATAGGAGAGACAGCAGGCGCAACACGTCAACTTGAGGATAAGCAGATCAGCCAAGTAATCGTGTGCCTGCAGCGGCTGGACCGGATTCTCGAAAGGTTGGATTCTTTCTGGGCCCGCTGCGAGGTGGACTTGGATTTAATGATACGGCGAGGGGAACACATCCGGAACCTGATCTCAAATGCTCATAGCCCAGAGACGGTCGCCAGGCTTAATGCTCGCTTGTCGGAGTACGCTGTCTTTTGGAGCCGTGTCTCTTCGGCATGTGAGCGATACTTGAATGGGGTATCAGAAACGACTGTGGCAACGTTATATGCTTTCATGGAAAAATACAACTTCGAGGACCAGATGGACATGCATTTGCCGCCGGCAGACGCGGGGGGTATTACTGCAAGACGGAGCTCAAACACCGATCATAGCACGGCAAGTTGTGCGAGCTTTGACATGGACCAATCGGCAGAGGGTGAATCGACAGCGGGAGAATTCTCTGCCGGGGATGATTAGAGGACGTGTAAATGTGACGCTGTAATAGGTGTATTGTCAAGTGGGCAGAGTCTATCGAGAAAGGTGTGCGGCGACACCAGCCTCTTTGTTGGATTTATTAGACGTATCTTATATCATGCGCGCTAGATCAAGCGCTACGCTTTTCCTTGTATCTGCCAGTTACTTATCCAGAACTTTACAGGTATTGTTGTATACCACAGATGAATGCCGGGAGGTAGGTTGAGTTTGTTGCTTCAACTATCTATTCAACGAGCATACATTCGTGGGCGACATTTAAAAAAACATGTACTCCCATTAAACTTCGCAAAATATTCAATGTAGTCATTCTGGATTTTTTGGGGAAAGTGAAGCAAGGTGTGATACCGTAATGTGTGTTCTTTCCGCAATTTGCTTTTTGTCACCTCTCCGACATGCATGATGCAAGCTTCGTGCAAAAGCACGACCGGGTCGAATTAACAACCCCATGAAAAATGTAAGATAGAAAGCGAGCTCTGAACTCACAGCAGGCCACACGAATCGACAACAAGTTAACGGTATCGAAATGCTTCCTCTGTGTAATACTTTTATTTTCCGTTAAAAACCGTTGTAAACTTCAAGTGCCATGGCAACGCCGGCAAACGATAGGGATTAGACTGACAGACAAATTTGGCGTGCGGTGGCTCACACGGGAGCGTGTCCGCTGCAATTTTCGAGGCTAGAGCACATAAGGTCCATGCCACGTTCTTCAAGTTTTTGATTGACTGAGGCTGCGCGGAGATGGACTGTTGAATAATAGCATATTCTTCACGACAGTCCCGTCTTCCCTCGCATCACATGTCCATCCAGGAATAAGAGTTTTTCGCTACAGTGCGCTACATTTATATAATGCAGGGGGATCCAATCTTCATAAAGATGTAAGTTGTGTTCCACAGTAGAATGTATAGGCTGGTACATCGCGGGCATTTTGCCCCCTAAATTCACTCCAAAGTTGATCTTAGGTCTTCATTGCTCATTCCGACCGTCAACCACTGCCAGGCTTAATTTGATGAATGACATCATGCACTTGCCCATCGTTGATGACATTGCATGGCATCTATACCATTTTGTCCGCCTTTTGCTGGGCCCTCTATGGGCTTTAGGGTTGCTTATCTCCTTTCTTGTGAAGCTACTCAGTGGTGCCCTGGTGACTCGTCTGGAGCAACCAAAAGGCCGAGCTGTCCTGATTACCGGATGTGATACGGGGTTTGGGTATGATCTAGCAATTGCTCTCGTGAAGAAAGGATGGAGAGTCTACGCTGGCTGTCTGACACAAGCCGCAGTCGCGGAACTGAAGACCAAAGCAGCAGGCAGTGCAGGGAGTATGGTATCGGTGCTCATGGACGTCACTAAACAGGCAGATATTGACCGTGTAGTGGAACAAATTGCAAAAGAGTCTCCCAAACAGCTTTTTGCCGTCGTATGCAATGCAGGAGTGGGCCGAGGAGGGCTGGTGGACTGGACGCCTCTTGCTACATACAGGGCCATCATGGAGGTGAATCTTTTCGCCATGATTGCCACTTGCAAAGCCTGCTTGCCTTTACTCAAGGAAAGCAAAGGCCGGATTGTCAATGTCACGAGCATGGCCGGTATTTTCCTCGGTGCCCCATGCATGAGTGCGTACGCTGCTTCGAAACACGGTAGGTAAAGGGCAAGCAATGGATATGTCGACACGGTCATCGTCATCATACGATCTCTCTCCTTCCCACAGCCGCCGAGGCTTTCAGTACCTCGCTTCGCTTCGAGCTGGAAGGGTGGGGCATACGGGTCGTGACTGTCAATCCCTCGTTCCACCGGACTCGTATCTCCACCAACGCTGCCGAGACAGTCAAACAGGCGTACGATGACCTGGACGCGAAGACGCAGGCCGAATACGGCCTTGAATACCTGCGTGCTGTTCAGAAGCTGACTTCTGACCAAACAGATGGTTGTTGGGATCCGAGACATGTGGTAAATACATTGGTGAGAGCGACGACTGCCGTGTCGCCAAGGACGCAGTACATTGTCGGTGCCGACGCTACTTTCTGCCTTCTGCCTCTCATGAACCTCCCCACACCGGACATCGAGAAAATTGTTTCTTTTACTTTGCTACAAAACATGGTACCCGCTAAGGAAAAACAGTCATTGAAAGCGCGGCAGGGAAAGAAGGAAAAATAAGGCGGCAGATTAGAGCAGCTGCAAGAAAGAAGAATCTTGTGGGTCTCTCCCGCAGATCATTATTGATAGAAGCTCAAGGATCTCTTTCGTGAATCATAAGTCTGATTTTGTTCCTCGAGGAAAAACTCTTGCGCTTATATTGAGATAGTCATAGCAAGAAAATTGTGCGTCAGTCTATGAAATCTTGCCGGAAAGCTTCAGGTGAGAGGAGAATAGTCTTGTTTACTACCAGACGTAAAACGAATAATACAACACCAGTGGACTTTCAAGGTTACTTATGTATTTTTTACCCTGCCTCTGCATAGTGTGTGTTTTATCGCGCTCTTTCAGGGAAAGAAAAGAAGGGAATACATAAAAGAGCAATCTATGCGCGAAAGCGATATATTGAGTCATCTTTCTTTGCTTTTGGAAGTGTTTCGACGAAAGCGCTTCATCTCCCTTTCTACTTTCTTATTAATATCTTTCTGATCCTGCTTCTCGTCATGGCGGGAATGGCCAAAGATCGCCCAATGCATATCATCTTCCTCATCTTTCCTTGCTGAGCTTGTGATTAACATCTCTGTCAACTCTGTAGATTCCGATCCGGAGCCTTGCTGTCTCAAGTGCGTATGTAATGTCTCTCTTACATCTTCTTCTGTCGCTTCACGTATGCCTCTGTAGAGCTTATTCCAGTCTTCAGCAAGCGCCCTCTCAAGTATGTTTTGTACCATGCTCTCCACCGCCTCCTCTACGATGACTCCTACCGCGATAAGCGCACTTTCATCAAGCTGACCTACGACTACAGTTGGATCATTATCATCGATCTTCTGCTCGTCGTGCTCGTTCGTCTTGTGGCCTTCAACGGTCGCCATTTGCAACATATCCGCTTTATTTCTTATTGACAGAATAACCTTTTGTGCCGCTCTTTCCCTAAGAAACAGCAAAAGCTCACGGAAGGGTAAAGGTGATCTCGGGGAGTGCTTATTGCACTCTCGCTCCACCGCGTCCTCGACCACAGCTTGGCCAACGCGGCGGAGGGTGCGGCCATCCGAGCCACGGCGCAGATTTTCTTCTCGCCGCAGGTCTGGAAAGATGGAAAAAGGTAAAGTGCCCCTTATCTTCCTTGGGAAGTCAGCAGCTTCCTTCTGGTTGCCTCCGCAGGTTTTACTTCCATTGACACTGCTCAGGTCTTTTCCTCCACCGTTGTAATGTTGCTGCTGCTGTTCATCTCGCCACTCTCTCTCTTGCTGCAGGAGTGACTTGCTGAAAAATGCCTGCTCCTTCGCAACGCGGGGTGCCATCTGATTTGGCAGGGCCCCCTTGGTCAACTCGCATCCGCAATGTCGGGGCAGACACAGGTTGCAGACGCGGCAAGACGTGGATTCTAGGCAAGTCCCGGTACCACAGCCAAAACGATGTCGCATTTGATAGGGATCTTCCCGGGGTGTCCTTTCTATAGACACGAAGCTCTCCACCGCAGGCCTTGTTACAAAATCGCGCCTGGCACCGTGGCTACTTGAGTGCTCCCCAAACGGTGGGGCACGGACAGCGGCCAAGATGGGTTCTGCCGTAACAAGGCGTCGATTCAGGGCATACGCACGCGATTCGCCCAGACTCTTGAGAGACGTCATCAAACCGTGCACGGAGGTGGATTTAGAAGTCTTTTTGCCGTTTCCGCCTTGCCGTGCCACACTAGCCGCGATAATACCAGGTGTTCCACGCATGTTTCTACCCTGCAAGCTCTCCCCAATGGAGGAAAGCAGAGAGCCACCTTGGAGCTCCCCTGTAAGCATCTTTCGAGCTGTCTCTTCAGTAAAAATGCTAAGCAACTCTTCTGCCAGCAGAGGATGGATTAATACAAAAGCAGTTTTTGTTCCTGTTTCTCCTTTCAAGGCCAACTCAACGCCACCCGGCAGGCAAGGCACCCGAGGTGAAGATACATCAGCCTCGCCATTTACACTCATCTGCAAGAAGTGCGACTCGAGCATGGACACAAGAGGACCAAGAGCCTGCTCTAGAGTCAAGGAGAGCGATCCAAGCGGCAAGGCGTTCGCTTTCAAGGGCACTGATAGTGGCCATGGCATAAGCTTTATAGCCACGGCAACTGTCAGCTTTTCGGTCGCTACATCCGACCCTACCAGCCCTGCTGCTGTGCTGCCATTCGCAATGTTTTCTACTTCGTCTTCGTGCCCTTGTTTGTATACTACAGAACGTTTTCTTTTTCCCGTGCTCACACCCGTCCTCGGGACCGGAGGATTCAACGCAGCCATTCGACCCGCCGCATAGGCAGCGGTCGCCGCGCCCCTCACAATATCAAGAATATCTTGCCGCGACGCCGCCGGTTCCACACGACTGACAAACTTACGCAGGTCAGGGAGCAACAAAACGTCCCCGAGGCCGTCTGCCACGGTCCTAAAATCTGCGCCTGCGCGGACTGCCAAGCACTCCGGCGACGGGGCTATGGAGCTCGAGGTCTGGACGCAGAGCATGGGCAAGGGGCCAACCTCTTGCTTCTCCTCCGCCGCAACCAGGTTGGAAAGCAGGCGATGAGCACCGAGTGCAGCAAGAAGTCGATTCGGTGCTCGAATGCGGGCTTCAGGATCGTATTCGTTCCCTGCTTCCACCTCGCCTGCCCGTCCCTGCTGACCTGCCACACGCCATTCTTCCCACAGCCCTCCCCGCCAGCCGACCTGGCCTATCTCCCCCGTGGTCTCAAAGTATTGGCCTTTCCCTAGCTCCTTGATGAGGATGATTCGATGCCAAAGTCCCGCTTCATCCGCCTTTACGCTAGCCGATTCGGGGAGGCGTTCGTCTCCTCCTCTACCTATTGCCCTTCCTCCGCCCCTGCTTTCTCTCCATCTTTTGAGAATCTCCTCGCACAAACTGCTCTCATACTGTGTCACCGCAGCAAGTCTCAGCCTCTGAAACGTTGCCGCACCATGAACCGATTCTGCGGTCCGGCGCACTGCATCCTCCCGGTAGTAGAAACGCTTGTACCGCAGCCTCCTGATTTGCTCTGACTCCGCCGTATCTGCCAACTGTTGCGGCGTGAGAAGAAAATTGACTTCCACAGCCTCTTGCGAGAACCACCGGGCTCTCGCCTTGGCGGCAGGGAACAAGTGTCGGACAAGCACTGGCTCAGAAATATAAAGCGGCTCCTCCCCGTCCTCCCGCTCGCCGTCCTCCCGCTCGCCGTCCTCCCGCTCGCCGTCCTCCTCCATCTCCCGTTCCCTCCCACCCTCCCCGCCTTCACCAGCCAGTGTCTGTAGCCTTCCCAGGACAAAGCGCCTCTCTTCCAGCTCGCCCATGGCCGTCTCCAGGGAGGCCCTGTGGCGCAAGAAAGCGGGCACGCCTCCATGTCGGCGCACGGCCCTCCGGAGCCATTCGGCGGAAGACACAGCCCCCCCCCCTCCCCTATCTCCAGACGTTTCCCCGTCGCCCCCCTCCAGGCCCAGCATCACTCTCACATAGGTGTCGGGCCACTGCTCTCCCTCCCCAGCGATATCCTCTTCCTCAGCCTCGCCTCTCAAGGACTCTCTCCGCTCCACGGTTTCCCGCGCGATCTCCCTGAGCGCCCTGGCATCCAAGCCTTTCCGTCGCAATGCATAGGGCAGGCCCCGGCCTGCACAAGCGTTCGCCAGCACCTGCAGATCATGCTCATTGAACAAGTCGCCCGCGGGTCCCGTGCTCTGGGGAAGCAGACCGGGCAGGCGCGGAAGGAGGGAGAGCTCAGCAGTGCTCAGGTTGAAAAGTTCTCGGGCCATTTCACGCGTAACCCTGTCAGGAGAGGGCAAGGAGGGCAACCAGGAGGCAGGATAAGATGAGCGACGGCCAGGAGGCCGCCCATAAGCCTCCTTCGTCCCGTCTCCCCGCCTTCCCACTCCCGGCACTTGCTCACCATTTGAGGCCGACCAGGTCCGAGACAGAAGACAGGCTTCGACTCGCATTGTACTCGTCCGTCGTCGTCTGGTGCCACCCCAAGGCGCAGGGCAACGAGTCCACCACCCACCAGTCCCAGTCGGGGTCCTCTTCCCCTCCTTCCCTCTCATCTAACTCCCGTAGAAGCGCCTCCCGGTATCTCTCCTTCACACACTCCACCCATAGACCTCGCCGCCGCGCCTTCCGGCGCATCTCCGTGTACCTACCTTTGTGCCGCTTGCGGGCAAGAGCCACCACATCTCTCTCCCTCAGTAGCACCCCAAAGTCATGGGCCTGATGCTCGGGCCGCGTGTCGCGCCGGTGGGGCATCTCCTCCACGTCTGAGAGCGAAAGCCGAAAGCCCTCCAAAGCCGCCGGCAGAGTCCACCACCTGTCTTCCTTGAGGTGGACGAGGTCGCTGGAACTGTGAGCGATGCCCTTGGTACGTGCCCAGTGGTCCAAACGGGCGCGGCATAGCCGTTCCCGAAGCCCGAGGGCCCCCCAGGGCGACTGTCCGGGCGCTTGGGTGACCTGTTGCTGAATGGAGATCGGGAGGGAGGGGCAATCAAGAGGGACAGGGGACGACAAAAAATAGGCTTGGCGTATTCAGGACGTGCTGGGGGGATTACGGGGCTCTTTTTTTATCTCTCCTGTCTCTTTATGTTGGTGATACGCACCATTAAAGCATCCGCCTCGATGCGGCGGCGCAAAAACCCCGCCCTACCGTGTTTCTCAAGGGCCGCCTCCAGAAGTCGGACCTCTGAGAACAAGGGACCTTGCAGACCCCCGCATTGATACCGGAAGTCGTCCACGTCCGGAGGGCAGGGTTCTGAAAAGGCGGGGGGTCGTGTCTTCGATTCGGGGGATGCGCTTAAGCGGCGCAAGTCTAAAAGGCGTGGTGAGTAAGTATGAGGGTGCACTCGGTTAGTGCCGCTTAGCCCGCGTAGGTTAACACTTTATGCCCTATTGTGTAGCAATATCGGCAACTGACCTGCGTTATCCAAGAAGAAATTGGCGCGGGCCGCCTCGAGGCACCACCTGCGCCGGAAAAAGAAAAAGCGTGTTCTTTAGTTTTCACAAGGGCCGCCACTCTTTTTCCAGCTCTCCCTTTTTTGGATCCGTGGCTTACCAACGCAATGGATTCGGTCGAAAGAGAGCAAACAATAAAAGTGCATCATGGCTGTTGGCGTCAGCGTACTGAACCTCCCCGCTTCTCCTCCCTCTTCCTGTCAGGGTGCTACGTGCCTCGAGGGACTTTCGATGCGCCTGCAAGAACTGGTGCTCCATGGCCGAGTTGAAATCTTCCTCTATCATTAAGGCAGGCATTGACACATCGTGGTCGTACTCCGCAACCATTGACACGAACATGTCGTCGTGGTCCTCACGCTCCAGGGTGTCAACCTCCCCCTCCTCATCTGGCGAGCTTCCAGCCACGGGCATCCCGGAAACCACGGCCTCCCAATCCTTTCCCGCCTTGACCTTACTAGATGCACCTCGTCTCAAGCTTCATGTCTGTGTCTGGAGACATATGGTGGCGGGTTGTTTGGACTTGTCTACAGCGACTACCAAGTGCACCTCCTTGCCCTCGATCGCCCTCAGTAGCCTCCCCTCGAGACCGTCACAGCAACGAGCCACGGGCGAGGGAAATTGTGAGTAAGAGTCATGTATTCATTAAGACGACAGTAGTAGAAGTCTAGAGCGCAAGTACGGAAACCCTCGCGATCGACTTTCATTCTCTTGTCGAGTTCTTTTTTCCTTTAAGTCACGGTCGAGACAGCCCTCGCCGGCCTCGCCAGAACAGGGAAAGCAGACCGCGCTCTGATGCAATGCACATCTCAGTCCTCCGGCATGGTGTGTACTCCTCGACTCTGCCGCTGGCATGAAATTAGTGTCGTGGATGCAGTTATTTCTTGTAACTCGTATACGTGGTGAAGTGTATGCGGCCACCACGACGAATTTGAATTCCTAAACCTCGTGAAGTCGCGTAGGAGCAAACTTCCCTTCATTCCCATTGCCCTTCGCATACCGAGGCTGGAAACCCTCTCATGAAAATTTTGCACCTGTACAGGCGCTATGGTCGTGCAAGATGACTATATCGTGGTGAAATCGTACCGGCCGCCGCCTCAGCACGTTGTTTCGGGGAAAAAACGGCGGTACGAGGCCGTGGCAGAGTCAGCTCAGCATCAAGCAAGAGGAGGATATGGCTATCTGAACGAGGAACAGCGGGAATGCATCATGCGATGCATGGCAGCCTCGCGCCATGTACATAGAGAGGTCGCAATGTCACTTTACGGGCCAATTTTGGCGGACGTGGCGGGTTTTCTAGAAGGAGGTCGTGAACGCCGGTCCGTATGGCAGAGAGTGCGCGAGAAATTCATCGCTTCGGCGGATGGTAACCCACGCACAAAGCAGCTCGCCTGTGATTTATCTTCATACATCGGACAAGAAACGCCCTTCCAAGATACTCATCCCGGGGACACATCCGCGCTCTTGCCCTGCGCAGTAATTTACCCCAACATGCATCCCGCGGACAGACCGGAGCTTCTCAGTCTCCTCTTACAGGCCCTGCATCGCGAACATCAAACGAGACGATGTCTTCGCGGTCATATCCGCAGTCCCCTTCTCGGCTGCACCATCCGCTCCACTAAGCATACGACGCTATCAAGCATTCTACAGGTGGTGCATGCAAAGATCATGAATGCGGTGGATAAGTTGCCGCTCCTGGCGAGAGGGCCGCGGAAGGGAGGGCAGCGGTTCAGGACGTCCACGGCCCCTCAAGGCACGCTTGGGGAAGTCATGTCGGCATACCGCACATTAGTGGACGGATTGGCCGTGTTAAACGCGTCGTCCCTCGTGCCCTCCACCGGCGAGTCGGCGGCTTCGGTCGTCTGCCCCTCCGTGCTGCTCCTGTTCGAGGATGTAGAGGCCCTAAGCAACAGACTTTTGGAAGACTTGCTTCGGCTGTTGGCGGAGGCCTCAGCCTTCTTGCCCGCTCGTTTGGTATTTTTGGTCTCCCCGGCTTTTGCCCTCGCCCAGAACCTCGGGAACGGCGCCACCGCCACCCTGGAGCCCGCCACCTTCATCCTGCCCCCCTCCCACGTATGCTTCGAGCAGGTACGTCGGAAATATGTCCAACTATGCTTATGCATGCCTGTACATAACCTTTGTTCATGGATTCTGATCCCCTCAATGACAGGTCCTCGAGCGCCTTTTCCTGGACGCCTCCCTCCCAGTAACCGTCTCCGGCCAAGTCCTCCGGTTTTTCCGGGTCACCTTTTTCGACCTGCACTACTCGATTATCACCTTCCTACGCCATTTGGATTTCATGCTGCGCATGCACTTCTCCCAGCTCATCTCCCTCCTGTGTATGATGCCATACGACCTGGTTGCGGAGAAGGACTTAGTCCACGTGGCAGCGCCCCTCGTTGACGCTCCGGTTGCCGCTCTCTGGTCAGGCGAGAAGAAAGGGAGCGCATCAAAGAGTCAGGGGCCTCTTGGAGACGACAAATCGGTTCCACCTGAGCCCAGCATCGCTTCCGTAGTGGATGGGTCGTCGCCGGCAGTCCCGCAAAGCCACGGCGAAGAGGGAGAAGGAGAAGGAAAAGGCGGGGGAGGAAGAAGTCAAGCTTTCTTCAACAAAGCTCACGGGACGAGTGTTCCTCGCAGTGGTGACTCTGACGGGCATGAGCACAGTCAGGAACACGCTCAGATCGACCTTCAGCGCCAAGTCCTGGTCTTAACGCGGGAGGAGGGTGGGATGCACGACTCCCACCACTTGATGGTGCTGCACCACATGGACAACTTGCTGAGAAATCGGGCCTTGCGCGCCTTACTGGCCAAAAGACTTCCGCCCTCCGCCTCCGGTGCCGAGGAGCAGCATTCTGAGAGGGAGCAGGGGGAGAAGGCGGTGGAGGGATACGTGCTCTCCTCGCAGGGACGCGGCGGCGATCGGATCCGCCAGTTCCAATGCCTGCGTGGCCTCGTGCATCAGCAGGTGCGTCAACGCAGTCAGTAGCTGGGTCGAGCTTGGAGCCCCTCTCCCTACTCGTCAGCTGTGGCCTCTGTAACCCTCCCACGTTCTCTCTCGTTCTACAGGTGGCCGGCCGCTTCGAGCTTCGCCTCGGGTGCTACCTCATCCACGAGGCCCTCAAGATATGTGGCGCCCGACCGACCGGTCAAAAGAGTGACGCTAGTGCCTACGGTACGGACCACGCTGGCAACGACGGCGCGTCCCGTCACAGCCGCCACGCGGAGAGGCCCGCCCCCTCCCTTCCGACCAGGCTCATGCTGCTGGAAGTCCTGCTGGATTACGAGCGACCGCAGCGCTGGAGGAAGCTGGAGGCATCACTCTGGAAGGGGCTCGCCTCGTTGACCCTGGAAGGATTAAAAAATCTTGTGTTGGCCTGGTGAGTACATGGAGGGGCGCGGGTGAGGAGGGAGATAGATCGGGATAACGGCTCCTTTCTACGAATCCAACACCGAAGCATGCGGCATTTAGCTGGTCGCCGCTGATAACAACCTTGAAACATGGAGACCTCATCGTCTAGCACCCTTGTTCCGATCACACAGGTTACACCTCCTGCAGGCTCTTCTCGAGCAGATGCCTCTCTACGTGCGTCGCTCCTCCAGAGCTATCAATGACTGGATTGTGCGAGTCCGGGAGCTCTGGATGTTTCTCAAGGCCTTGGGAAAGGAAATAGCCAAGGAGGGGAAGCAGCAGCAAAGAAGGCGCAAGAGCCAAAAGCTCGGCACTGGATCAGAACGGGGCATGGGTGGAAGAAAAGTTGGCGCAGCCCGCGATGAAGCCACGGAAGAGAACGACGAAGAGCGTCGGCACATGTATCGTCTTAAGCGACACGGAATCACTGTGGATACTCAGTCTCTCCTGGCTGACGTTATTGAGCACTGCACGCAGACATTGGCCCAGGCCACAAGCTACTTCAAAGGCGCCTTCTGGTACACGGACACGCAGGCAATCCAAGAGGCGTTTTTCGCCCAGCCTAGGGCATCTGCTGTGCGAGCGCTCAATGATAGTCAGAGCTACCTCAGGTGCGCTTGCTGTAGGCCGGGGCAGCTAGACCCTACCATGCCGGATATCTCTCTCGTCTACGGCTTGTACGAAGCTCATCAAGGTCGGACGATTAATTTGCGCGCTTGGTTTGCATCTTTTGCGGATGTGATATGTGGTCCAGGAGAGGAGGCGGAATTAGAAGAAGAAAAATGCGGGGAGGGTGCCGACGAGGGCGAGAACGGCAAACATGTGGGGAAAAAGCGGGCGAGAACGACGGAGACCTCTGTGGGGCAGAATTTAAAACCCCTGTGGGCTAGGTTCCTCCACGCTGTGGACGAGCTTGAGCATTTGGGATTCACACGGCCTTATGGGAAGAGGACGGGAGATCGCGCGAAGCTGATTTTTGCCTACACGCTGTTGGGCGGAAAGCAGGAGCGGCCACAGGAGGAGATGACGCAAGAGACTGAGTAGGCCTTACGGCAAGACCTTGTGCAAAAGTACGCAAGGTCAGCACAATAAATATAGAAACGCTATAGGAAGCGGACAAAAGCATAATAACTCTTTAAGTTACCTCGGTTTCCACGAAAAGCAACTTAGCATGGGAGACCTGTAACCTCCTGGCTTCTCGCTCCGATGTTGACGGGCCACCATACCCGGCTGGGCCGACCGCTTTCCAATCGCGGCATGAGCAATTTTGTCCGCGCTTAAAACATATACAGTTCATGAAAATTACATCATCACATTCACAGGGAGTGTACAGATCCACGGTCATACTTGGATTAGGTTGCTTGGCTATGTCTCCTTTTCTTGGAAAGAACATTTTTGTGTTGGCCTTGGCGTTCCATGTTCTCCTTTGTCAGGCGTATGTAGCCACGGATAACATAGCAAGGGGAATCAGTGCCATAAGTCAGCTATATAAGGCCAAAATAGATGATATGTCCATATGCCGACACGTACACTTGTCCCTGAGGCCCACACCACGAAAGTCGCGGCTCCACTTGCAAGATCAGACTACTCGTCACGACACTGACGCATGCTCGCCAAAACGGGACGCAGCACTTGAGCGCCAAAGCACCGCTTTTGAGCCCCTGAAAGAAACAGCAACGTACGGCAATTTTCGTTCGGGGATATCAGAGCGCGTGGGGTCCAAGGACGTGGAAATTCGATTGCCGGAGTCATTCAGTCCGCTCGAGCGAGTGGCACTGTCCGCGGAGGGCGACTTGCAGCGTATTATCAGCTCCTACCACAATTCGGCCGTCACAGTCCGCATCAAACGCTGTCTGGAAATTGAGCCAGGGGTATTCGACCGGGAGGTGGACCTGTCGGTCATGGGTCACGTCTTCTGTACGGCTACGAGCAGCCTCAGCGCCAGGACGCCGGAGTGCGCACATTTGCTGCGGGAGAAGAGCGTTGGCCTTGGTCAGCTGTTTCGACATCTCAGAGTGTATCCAACCTTCCGGTTGTTGGACGTAGGAAGGACCGAGGTGGAGGATGGCGAGGAGAGAGACGTCGAGGGGCTGAGAGAACGAGAGGGGGACGGGGGGTTCTGGCGTGTGTATGAGCTTGACTGTCCCGGGATGATCAACTGTAGAATTCTTGAGAGATTTTCGAGCAACACCTTCCAATTTCGTGCATAGATGGTGGGATTGGGGGTGGAATGGATCGGGGAATGGGTGTCTGATAGGGCAGAACAAAAGTAATGTAGATAGAGCTGTTCTAATACCCCCAAAAATGGCGTTGTGCAAAAAGGCGGGTGGGATTGTCTGTGCACCTAACGACAACCTTTCAGAAACGAAAAACATTCTGTAGATGAGACGAGGAAGTGGCTCTATTCGTACTGTGCTTTGCGGATGCTGCGCCTGGCGGTGGGCAAGCGAAACGTTTCGCTCGAAGGAGACTTCATTTACATGCTGTCTGTTCACATACTCTATCCTGTCACGCTGTTTACGCGCTTCCTCCCTCCATTTTCCTTGTTTTCATCCCTTAGCTCGGCCCGGGCCATGCCGCACGTTGCCCCCCTTCACCACCTTGGCCACATCCACCGCGCTCACGCTACAGGGTCCTATAATGCAGCCTGCTACATCCCCGTCCTGCTCCGCGTACAAGGACATGTCCGATACTGTCGCCAGCGAGGCACCGTCCTGGAATACGAAACGCCAGCGCTCGTTTATGTTATTGTACGCATCCAGCTCCGCCTGCACCAAAATGTATGCAATTGATTTACCGAAACACAGATGTCAAGGGGGACCATATCGCCACAAGAACAACTACGACAATTCTTGTTCCGTCACATAGCTTTTGGCACCTGAAAACTTCACACTTAGTCGTCATTGCAGTCATAACGCAGACACAATCCACTCCGTCCCGCCCCTCCTCTCACCTCTCCCTTCGCCCTGCCTGCCACATTCCGCACTGTCTCCATCGCTGTGAGAATGGCCTGTGGTGCGAAATGAATGGAGCGTTCTCAGCCACGCGTGACCCACAATTTTCGAGGCAATCTGTCGGACACGGCGTAGGTCGTCCGCGTGACATCAGCAGTCCCTTCCCTTCAAATCGTACGACTCTGACGCATAGTTTCCTTTACCATCCTCTCTAGAGACCTAATGAGTGCTTCATTGCATATATTACCTTGTCGAATGCCTCCATGGTATCTGCTACCACATTTTCGGGCAGGTCTTGTGTTTCTGAGAACTCTTGCAAGCCTTCTGCCAGCGCTTGTGCCACGGATGTCTTTCGGTACAGGAACGACAGATCTTCGGCCGCTTGTGTTGGTTGCTCAAGTGCTGCCAGGGCTGCAGCATGCTGGTGTTTCCATTTCATTGACTCGCTCTGCTCGTGAAGCTCTTCATTGCCCTTCCGACTGTCACGCATCTCTTGCCCTCAGCGACGTCGCGAGGTCGACCGAGATGGTGATGTCCTTCAAAATGAACAGCAGTGGCTTGCGGAAACCATACATAGGATGCCTGATAGATTGGGAAAGGAAAGGGGCTTATCCAACGTTTTGTGCGCCAGAGATGCATGTGATTGCCTTTTTGCGCTGTCCGCCTCCTCTACATCTCAGGTCTCTGTGGCCGCTAGGGTTTCCGCGCTATCTTCGATGGCCTCGGAATTTGTTCTTTGTGGTCTCTCCGGGGAGACCTTTACCAGATTTATGCAGGAAACTTGTTATAATCTCTACCATACACTACTTACCATGTAGCTCGTAGCTATAGCATTGGATTTTGCCTCCACGGTCGAGGAGAGAGCACGAACGCGACAAGCAAAGCTTTTCGAGCGCTGAAGCAAATGCCAACAAGAAATGGGACTCAGGAGGAAAAACAGCCATTGCGATCTGGAACAGAAATAAGACCAATATACTCTATTCCCAATTCTGGGGACCTTGGGAGCGGATCAGATGTAAGTGATTGAGCTGTGAAGGTGATGGAAGAGAGGAAGAGCACTACGACTAATACGAGACCCCGTGCACAGGCTCATCGCAACGGAGACCGACCCGTGATCACAACGTCCGCTCCAGCTCCACACGCACACTGTAAGTTGAAAGGATGATAGAAGGATGGTGAAACCTGATGCATATCGTATTGTCCGACGTGCGGTATATCTCTCATCTTCCGATTTGCCGCTTTAGTACTTATCCATGTGTGATGTGATTTCATGCTTGTTTCACCCCAACCACGACAAGTGAATGCCAATGCCTCTTACTTTCCTTCCACAGCACTTTTTGGAAACTGGTGGCCGTTCTCAAAGGGGAGATTTTCCGGAGACCATGACTCACTCGGAAGCCCCTCCGCTCCCGGCGCACGTAAAGTCCGTAAAGCGCCCGTCAAAGTGGAGCCCAAGGTAGGTGCTTGCGTGAATGTACGTGCATGAATGGCTCCTCCGTCCCCCTGGTGATGCCCTGCGATCCCCTTCCATGGACAAGAGCGAGGTGCCCGCGCGACCTCACCTCTGTCTCGGCCCTGCCAGGTCTTCTTTGCGAACGAGAGGACGTTCTTGGCCTGGCTCAACATGTCGGTGACGCTTTCCTCGATCTCCGTGGCCATCTTAGCCTTCGCGGACCACAACGAGTTCTCACAAGTGTACGGCTTTATCATCCTCCCGGTGGCCATCAGTTTCTGTGTCTACGCGATGCGGACGTACATGAAAAGGTGAGGGTGGCGGGGCGGGGACTGACCTTCCTTCGTTTCCTCTCCCAAGGGTTGCCTCACACTCACGCGGCCCCTCCATTTCCCTCAGGTCATCCATGCTTCGGAACCGCATGCCAGGCCCTTACGAGGATCGACTCGGACCCATCGTTCTGACCGTGCTGCTCGTTCTCACCATTCTCATCAACACGCTTCTGAAAATTATCGACATCTACACGCCGTCTGGAAGCGGAGGAGGGAGCGAGGGAGGGAGGGTGCCGATCAATGGTGGATTCGAAGGCTAAGAGGCGTCCGAGGAGCGGTGTATCACTAGTACATGCAGGCGCTTTGGGGTAATCCCCGAGGCGGCCGTGGGAACGCCAGAGACTTCGCGAAAGCGGGACGCAGACAGGAAGATAGTCGAGGCGCAGGGTGTGATGAGAAGAAAAACATAAGTGAGGGGAGCAGATGGAGATGAGGCATCCAAAGGGAAGAAAATTGAAAAGCTGAAACGAAAAGGCGACCACGAGATTTGTCGCCCCTTGAAAACGTCAGAAAGCCTCTGTCCGAAAACCATGACGATGGATAGACTTGACGAGTCCCTGCATTGCCACGCGATCCTTCCAGCCTTGGCTGGCCAAGAACCTGATCCTCAAGATGCCTCCAGCGAAAATAAATTGTCATAAACCACGCTAGTGCTTGGAAGCGCGTTCCTTTTTTTTTCATCAAAGTGTCTATATTCATCCCTCGGATACATCAAAGATAAAAATGCAACATGGTATGCCCCAGCCCCCTGTTGGGAAACATTTCAAGATGACAAGACCGCGTACTGAACCTGAAGCAGAGGCCATCCCGATTTGTGACAGAACCTCACAGAACCTGAGACAGAACCTCCAGGAGGCATATGCCCCGTCGCTCCTCCTCCTTCCCTTTCTCCGTCTGCTTAAGAGTACGTTTGCCTGTCAGCCCCCTTGCGAAGTACATGAACCCCTGATAGATGCCCGGTATCGATGAATTCCTACAACTAGAGCCTGCGCTCAAAATTTCCTGAGTTGCTCCGCCGAATGCATACTTCCCCAAATGCATACTTCCCCAAATGCATACTTCCCCAAGGCATTCCATACATTAAGTCCATTTCCATCACTGTGCTTTCTTTTCGCGCCCTTTCTGTTCCTCCCTCCTCCTCCAACCCCAGTTTTTTGTGGTAAATGACCTGCCTCTTGCACCGTTCCTGGTACATCCACTCATTCGTTGGGCGGCTGCGCAGGTGTGCGATGCTTTGTTTGCTCCCGATCCCGCCCGGAAGTATAATAAGGCATGGTCAAGATTACCATTTTGAATATTCAATCATTTATTGTGTACCGTTGTTCAGTACACACGCCTCCTTCTTCCCCTGTCACCATCTCTCCCCACAGAGAATGATCCCACGCTGTCTCATGGCCCTTGATATCATAGCTTGTTCACCCTTTTGACAAACCCAGTGTCCTTTGCTACATCACCGAGCTCTCTTCACACACAGCGTACTTAGACCATCCGCTCCCGTTTCAGCACCGACTCTTTTCACAAACATCCATGTACTGCTTTTCACTACCCCGTGTCCATCGTGTCCCTCGCCGTCAGCCTGCCTCCGCGCCGTACAAGCCTAACCACTGCGCAAAAGCCCTCCGCAATGCACGCATATACGGTCTCTATATGACCTAAATACACACACATCTACCCAATTATATTCAATTATGCAGCCGCCTAGAATTGAAATCTAACGACTGACCGAGGCTGGTCTAATATCAAAAGAAATGCGATGGGGTAGCGAAGAAGAAAGCTCTTCGACGCAGACCCAATCCCACCCCTGTACGCGACGCTCATTAGCTACACACAGCACCCGTATTCCAACCCGCCGCACCTCCGCGTCCCGTACTACCTAATGTACAGTTTAGTTTTCCAAATGGAACCAGTGAAAAACTCGTACAACTCATGCCCCTGGTTCACGTGTCCAATTGTCAATCTCCCCTTGTCTCCCCTACCTAGCACATATAGAACTGTCGTCGCTATTTCTAACACCTGCCCTGCACCCTTCTGAAACCCCCGTCGTGTACAAAGGGCGCCACCAGGTTTTGCCAACTGGCCCCCATCTATTGCGCCATCACCGGGACGATAGCCGACTGGCGCGAGGAAGGGGCAGCATCATCCGCAACCACCTTCTCCACAGCGGGCTGCGGGTCCAAGCAGCGGAGGAGATAGCCAATAGGCGGCCACATCTGCCACATGATGAAACAGATCCAGAAAAGCGAGACACAGAGCGCCATCATCGACATGGGGTCGTGGTCCGGTGCCTGGTACGCCCGGTACATGTTGAGCACGCCGAACCCCACCGACATGGAGCCCAGGAAGTAGTAAATCAGGTAAGGAATGCACCAGTTGAAGCTCTTGCGGAATTCGGACGCCTCGGCGTCTTTGCTCGTCACCTTGAACCCGAGTTTGAAACCCACCACCACCGTGATCACGGCCCGGGCGTAGCAGAACAGCATGAAGACGGACTCCTGAAGAGAGCGGCGGAGGTAGATCTTAGGCACGTCGCGGTAGCTGATATTCATGCAGCAAACCTGGAGGAACATGTACGGGAGGAAGAAGATGAAGTACTGGACCGTGTCGAAGGTGGCGATCTGGACGGACGACTGCCCGAGCAGGTAGATGATGGGGCAGTAGATCAAATAGATCATGGGAATGGCTAAACAAGTGTTGAATCCCGCCCAGAAGTACAAGAACTTTTGCACCGGGCGCAGTCCTCGCTTGAAGAGGGCGTTGTTCCGGACGAAAATCTCCAATCCGCCTGCCGCCCACCGAAAGCGCTGCTTCATAAAGTCGTGCACGCTCTCGGGGCTCAAGCCCTTAGCAAGGTATTCGTGAATGTACTTGGTCCTAAACCCGTGCGAGTGCAGGGTCATAGAGGTCAGGAAATCCTCCGTGATAGAGCCGTACGTGAAGCCACCCACGCTCATGAGGGCCTTGCGGGAGAAGGTTACGTTGGTCCCACAGCACGGCGTGGTGCCCACCGAGTCCCAGCCATGGAGCACAGGGCCGTAAAAGTAGCGGTACTGTTGACCCAAGGGGTCGTCCTCGGGCACGTTTACAAAGGACTGAGGCGTCTGCACCATGGCCACCTCCTCGTCGATCACCAGCGCATCCTCCTCCAGCTTGTAAAAATGGGGTAGAACACACTGCAAGAATTCAGGTCGGCATATCATGTCGCAGTCAAAAATGACGATGAAATCACCACTCGTGCCCTCGTTCATGAGCGCGTTGTTAATGTTGCCCGCCTTGGCGTGATGAGGCACCCCAGGGATCTTCTTTCGAGCAATGTAGCGGAGGGTGGCTTTGGATCCCCCCATGTCCGCGCGGAGCTGTGCGATCAAAGCGCGCATGGCGGCTGAGTTGCCGTCATCGCATACAACAATGGAAAGTTTCTCCTTCGGGTAGTCCATGGCCAGCGCGGCCAGGGTCGTCTCACGCACGATCTCGACTGGCTCGTTGTAGCACGGGATCATCACATCCACAGTGGGAAGTTCCTGACGCTCCACCTTCAAATCGACGAGACGGAGCTTGGGCCGCTTGCACTGGTTCCATACCAGGAAATAGGTGATGAAGGAGCCCCCAAGGACGATCATGGTCTCGGCGACGATGAAAGGAAGCGAGACGTAGAGTGTGGAGGGCGTGACGATGAAGTAGTACCAACGCCACGTCAAATAGGCAAGCTGTGCGAGTTGGGCAGCCACAACAAATGTGCGCTCGAAAATCTTTTGTTTGAGAGTGTGATACACCGCTGCATTGAAATTTACATCAAGCTCGGGCTGAGAAATGGAGCCAGTGGCGGACGAGGTGTCACTGTGGTTATGATCCTCGAGGACGCCCATTTCTACTGCCATGGCCGGAGAGGGGGGGATAATAAGCCGTTTAGATGCTGAAGTGGTCGAGGAAACCGGGGAAGTTGAGGTCATTGGGGACACGGATGCGTCAGGAGAGGTAGCTCCGGAGGAAATTGCGCTCCCCGCAGGCGCAGAAAAGCCTCCTGCCGGGAAAGGAATGGCTCCCGCTGGCGTGCCTTCGGCAGCAACATCATTCCTAGAGGTAGTGCTGCTATAGCTATTGCTGTCGTGTGCGGTGTCCATTCTTCACGCGTGTGTGATGAGGTGCCTTCCGTGAAAATTCCTTTTCTGTTCCGGATATTTGCTGGGATTGCCGGTACTGCGCAGGAAAGCAAAGGAAGTGACGAGGAACACCTGGCCACGGCTATGCACCTGTTTGACAAGTAATCAGGGTATTGGGAGGGTGAGTCACCGTGAGTGTGTGCATCGCTATATTGCTTAAAGATATCTGTGCCGATGTGGTCCAAGCCCGTGGGGCGCCGTCGCTGATGGAACAGGAAGACGTGGTGATAACGCCAAACCAACACAGAATCCCACGACAGGGAAAAGGCAGTACCCTAGAGCATCGATCCTCACACACATAAACAGTGTTGTGGGGCAGAATGTGCAAACATAGGATGCAGCCTCTAGACTGGGCACAGGAAGACGATGGGAAAGGTCCGAAGCTACGGATGCGCCCCGGCTCGGGGGCGCCACATCACGCCCCGTGCTGTGGTCAATACAGCAGCTCAGCAGTCTTCCGTTGGTATACCCTGTGTACATTTGTGTTGTATGGTATCTGTACACAAATGTGCCGGAAGGCCAGATGACCACAGCGCATAAAACGAAGTGGCCCTGCCGAGCCAACAGAACGTGAACAGCACGCTTGTCCGCATCTGACATTCTCCGATCTTGCTCCAAGAACAAGGCAGATGTCCCCGTCACGTACCCCGTGCCCACCCGCGAACATGCCAGGCAGGTTCCGTCAAGGTCGTGAGGGAAAATGTGACAACATATTGCATCAACAAAGGGGTAAGCCGCCGCCCGCAAAGGCCTTGGCGGTGGCGCCCGATCACCATGACTGTTCGTTGGCTGTTTGCGTGGTCATAGCCGAAGCTTAGCCTCCCGTTGCTCGGGTAAATCCCGTCGCTTTTTCCTCCCTCTTACGTCGCCTTCCCTCGGTCCTGTCTGCGTTTAATAGTGCTTTTCCACACATTCTGTGTCTCAGTTGTTTGACCTTGCCCGTTGAGAGCGGTCTCTTTTTTGGTTGCACATCAGTCGCGCATTCGTGGCCTTTTTCCACGAACGAGGCATTCTCTGCCATAATCGCGCGACGCAATCAAATGATTGGTCATCTGCAACCTTTCACGTCCATCTTCGGAGCGCATATTGATACCCCCGATTCCCCCCCCCTTGCCACGACAGTATGGATGGTATGACTCATTCACTCATTTTTTTCCCACACTTGTTCCCTCTGCAGGACGAAAACCTGCCCATGCGTGGTGGTCGTCGTACTCCTGATTTTTTTTTCATAGTGAACGCTGCCGCGACACTTCTTATTATTGTCTGCTGCATGCTCCGACCCACTCACAGCTACGCTCGCCGAGCACTTGCGTTCGTTGCGCTGCCAAACCGCTCCCATTTTTGTACCGCAAGCCTCTCGCGCTCCTTCACGTCGAGATCAATGTCATCGGTGGCAGACTTACGTAAGGAATACTCGGCCTCGGGCTTGGTAGAGGAAAACATGCCCTCAGAGCCTTTGTCGGTTTTTCGTCAATGGCTCGACGAGGCGGTAGCTGCCCAAGTTCTTGAGCCTAATGCGATGTGTCTGTCCACCGTGAGCTCGGACGGAAAGCCGTCCGGTCGCTTTGTTTTGCTCAAAGGTTTGGATGATCGAGGCTTTACCTGGTTCACAAACTATCAGTCCCGCAAAGGCCACGACTTGGCCGGGGCCCCAATGGCACCTGCTGTGACAAGTAGTGCCGCCATCCCTCCCTCGTCCTCTGGCTCAAGCCCACCGCCCTTTGCGGCGCTTACGTTCTGGTGGGGAGATCTGGAGCGCTCTGTGAGGGTCGAGGGGTGGGTGGAGCGTTTGTCAGAGGAAGCAAGCCAAGCATACTTCGACAGCCGCCCGCGGGGGAGCCGGATTGGGGCATGGGCCTCGGAGCAAAGTCGGCCAATTGGCTCGAGGTCTGACTTGGAGTCCCAGTACGCCTCCGTGTCTGCGCGCTTTGGAGGAGAGGAGGGGAACGATAGTGCACACCCCATACCCAAGCCCGCACAGTGGGGAGGCTTTCGGTTGGTGCCAGAGAGGGTGGAGTTTTGGAAAGGGCGGCAGTCACGACTGCACGATAGGCTCATATACACGCTCGAGGAGGACAAGGCGGGCAGGATATGGAAGCTGACGCGCTTGCAGCCGTAACGTGAAGGATATAAGGATGGAGAGGAGTCAACAAGATAGCAACTGTAATGCAAACAAGGAATGTAACGACTCAAATCAATTAAACGATCCATGCGGTCTATTTTTGACATCCTGTACGTACAGACACACTTCTATTCACCTAGGCACACGCACACTTCTGTTTACCTAGGCGCCAGAGGCGGGCGCCGCTCGCTTGCCAAGTGTTCGATGCGATCACGCTTTCCCCCTGCCCACGCCCTCGTTGCCGTCCTTCCCCTCGCTTTGACCGAGCGGCCCTGGTCCTTAGTGCAATGTTCGTCCCACCCTGGCTGATCAGCAGGTAATTTCCCCTCACGAGTCCCGCAAAGGCATCTTTTTCCTTCACATCGGCGCTTGTCTTTGGCCCGCAAAGGCTTTCATATCCTTGTCTCCTCTTTCCCTCCCCCGCCCCCGTGGCCCCCCTCGTATCCTGTTCCTCCTCCACAAGCGTGTTACCTTTGTTCCACACCGCGTCCTCCAAAAACGCGTGCAAATCCCTCAACACCGCCTCCCGGTCTGCGGCGGTTTCGAGGAAGATCTCATGGTACAAGGCGGGAAAAATCTTCAGGGTCTTCACCGTGGAGCCTGCATGCTCGAAGAGGAAGCGAGAGCCCTCCGGGTATGTGATCGTGTCCGCTGCTCCGTGCATGGCCAGGAAAGGCAAGGTGAAATGGGGCAGGCGTTCTTTCATCTCGCGACATTTTTGAAGAAGTTGGTTCCCCGTCCGATTTAGCAAGGGCCCCCGATTGTGCAAAGGGTCGCGCTGCAGGGCCTTCAG
>Ga0209925_1000162_pt1 | contig 34438 bp, 37 predicted proteins | sample SalPonR2_A_D1_MG_FD_185702 | JGI IMG/M metagenome (GOLD analysis project Ga0209925, IMG submission 185702) | Salt pond soil microbial communities from South San Francisco under conditions of wetland restoration - Salt Pond MetaG R2_A_D1_MG... ... | reverse complement strand
TGCACTGGGATCTGTTGGCCTTGCTATGGCAAGTTCAGTTGCTCTGCTCATTATCTGGCGTTTGATTATCGGTATTGCTATTGGTGTTGCATCGTACACTGTACCTTTATATATTTCAGAACTTTCTCCAACACATGTAAGAGGAGCCCTCGTTTCGATTAACCAGCTTGCCATAACAGTCGGTATTTTTGCCTCTTACCTGGTCGACCTGGGATTTGCCAATTTTGAAGAAGGATGGCGCTGGATGTTTCTTGTAGGTCTCATACCTTCTTTAATTCTTGGAATTGGCATGTTCTTCCTTCCCGACTCTCCAAGATGGCTGATGACCTACAAAGGAGAAGATAAAGCACGAAAAGTACTGGATAAAGTAGGTGAAACCAATAAGGAAGAGGTTCTGGATCAGATCAAAATAAACATAAAAAAAGAAAATAAAGAAGAAGGTTCATTAAGTATACTAAAAGCGAAATGGGTCCGCCCGGCTCTTTTAATAGGGATTGGAATCATGCTTTTTCAGCAGTTTACAGGAATAAATACGATCATCTATTATTCACCAACAATATTTGAAATGGCTGGTTATGGGGCAGATAGCGCAAATGCTGTTTACGATGCCATTCTCCCGGCGCTTCCTATTGGTTTGGTAAACGTTTTATTTACCATAGTTGCCATCTACCTGGTTGACAGATGGGGAAGGAAACCGCTTTTGTACCTGGGATTATCCGGAATGATCATTGCGCTGCTGGCCCTTGGCATTGGATTTACTTTCCATAATGCATTAGGAGATGCCCTGAAATGGATCTCTTTTATCAGCATGATTATTTACATTCCCTTTTTTGCCATCAGTTTGGGACCTATCGCCTGGCTGCTTATTTCTGAAATTTACCCAACAAAAATCAGGGGACTTGGAATGAGCTTAGCTACAATGGTTAACTGGGTGACAAATTTTATCATTGCGAACACATTTTTATCACTTGGAAAGATAACTACCGGAGAAATGCCTAACCCGGCAGGTGAAGGAACCCTCGTTAATCCGGGTGGGGCCTTCTTCATTTATGCTGTAATTGGGATATTAGGACTTCTGTTTGTCTATTCTTATATCCCCGAAACCAAAGGTCATTCACTGGAAAAAATTGAGGAGCATTTCCTGAATGGTAAGCATCCAAGAGATTTGTAGAAAATCTCTGCAAACATCTCATTTGATAGTTAATAAAACAAAACAGTATTACAAGTAACAGGGAAGTGCTAAAACTATTACCTCCCTGTTACTTTTCTATATCAATCACCTTAGGTTTGATAAGAACCTCTTCTCCTTCTTTTTGAACGATGAGATCTTCAATAGACAATTTGTGCCCGGGAATAACCCTCTTTTTAATCCACTGAAGGGCTTCTTTGGTAAATTTGTTTCCCTCAACATGAATATCATGCAAAAAATCAGCAGTATCTATTGTAGTTAAAGTATACGACTGAACAATTACCTCTTCTTTATTGGTATAAAGCGTATCTATGTCCATAAATTCTTCTTTGGTCATAGAATTTCCTTCTTCTAATCCGGGTATTTCCAATTCAATCAAAGGAGAATAATTCTTCTGACAAAAAACTGTTAAACTAAACAAGATCAGGCTGCTAAATAAAAATAAACGTTTCATAACAGTAACTTTTTAAAAGACAAATGCTTTATTCATATTTTCAATTAAAATTAATGAATAAGTGATATTTTTCAAAAAAAAATTCGCTGAATTACCAAATTAATTTAACCATTCCGGCTGATCTGCTCAAGCTTTTTTTTGTTTTTGAGCTCAACAGTTTTTCCATTAATCCCAATAATATCTTCTCTTTTAAAAGTGAAAAGAGCCCTTGTGACACTTTCCCGGGTACTCCCTATTAAATCAGCCAGTTCACTTTTAGAAACAGGTAAGATGAAATCTTTATCTTTATATATGTGGTTGGAGAAATACAGAATCGCTTCGGCCAATCGACCATGCACCTGCTTTTGTGTTTGGTTCAGAAACTTATTGAAACAATACAGACCATCCTCACAAACAGAAATTAAAATCTCGTAACTGAATTTGGAATTGTGATACAACAACTCTTTGAAAACATTAATATCGATAAAACAGATAACGCTGTCAATAATTGCAGTAGCCGAATAGGAATTAATATTGTATTTCAGTTTGGAGGATATCCTAAGGAAAGCGGGACCTTTAACAATTTTTAAAATCTGTTCTTTTTTGTGCGGGCCGGTCATATGTTCCTTAACAATCCCGTTTTTTACAAAAATAATGTGCGAGGATGGGGAATTCTGCTTAAAGATCATCTCATTTTTCTGAAACTTCACCTGTGATGAGTTTTTGCTTATCAAATCAAGCTCCTCATCATCAAGCACAGAAACCGCACACGATTTCTCATTACACTCCTTACATTGATTTTCATGAATTATCTGTTTCATGGCAATAATTGTAAGATACAACCAAATTATGTGTGATATATATCAATAATACAGCTATAATAATCACAAATTATAAGCCTGTATATCACACAAATTTAGTCAAACCATGGCAATATTCCATATATCTTTGGTGGTATATTCTTGTTCTTTTAATGTTTCAAAACATAATTCAATGGAAGAAACAAAAACAAATGCCCATAACTCTTTCAAGAACTTCATATATCTGTTTGTGATCCTGATGCTAATTTGGCTCGCGCTCACCTTAAGTTTTGAAAGCCAGGAATTGTTCACAGGAATTGTAGTAAGCCTTGTCCTCTCTTTTGCTCTGGTTAAAAGCTTTCAGAAAATTGGATTCCCAGGTATTACACCAAAAAAAATCGCCTACCTGCTAATCTATATTATCGTTCTTTTCAAAGAAATTATTATGGCTAATCTGGATGTTGCTTACCGGGTTATTCATCCCAAAATGCCAATTAAACCGGGAATTGTAATTATTAAAACAGAATTAAAGCAGGATCTGGCCAAAATGATCCTGGCCAACTCCATTACTCTAACCCCCGGGACATTCACTTTAGACATACAAGAAGATAAGTTACTGATTCACTGGATCAATTTAAAAACAGATAACGAAGAAGAAGCTACTAAAAAAATTGGGAAAAGATTTGAAAAATATCTAAGCGTCATTTTTAAATAAATCGAAATATTAAACAATTATGCAAAAACATATAGTTATTATAGGAGGAGGCCCATCCGGGGTAACAGCAGCAATCACAGCACGGAGATATTACCCTGAGAGCGATATTACACTGATTCGTGTAGAAGAAAAAGCGATTGTCCCATGTGGAATACCCTATATTTTTGGAACATTGGAATCCGCAGAAAAAAATCTGATTCCCGACAAAATTCTCGACACCAATAATATCAAACTAGTTATTGACCAGGCGGAATCAATCAATCGTGAGGAAAAATCAATAAAGACATCTGCCGGGAAAAATTTCAATTACGACAAATTAATTCTTGCCATAGGTTCCACACCACTTGTTCCTCCAATTCAAGGGATTGAAATGGAAAATGTTTTTGCGGTAAGAAAAGACCTGGACTATCTCAAGGACCTGTCGAAAAAACTTGAGAAGTCAAAAGACGTGGTGATCATTGGAGGAGGATTTATCGGACTGGAATTTGCCGATGAATTCATGAAAAGAGGAAATTTAAACGTCACCATAGTAGAACTGTTGCCACACTGTTTACTTTTAGCATGTGATGAGGAAATATGTAAAAAAGTAGAAGCCAAATTGAAAGAACACGGAGTAAACATCCTCGGCGGTAAAAAAGCCAAAACAATAAAAGGCAACGGAAAAGTTGAATCTGTTGAACTTGATGGAGAAGAAAAAATAAAAGCAGACACAGTAATTTTGGGAATAGGCGTGAAACCAAACATCAAACTGGCAACGGATTGCGGTCTGGCTGCTGATGAAAAGGAGGGAATCCAGGTTGATGATTTCATGCGTACCAGTGATCCGGATATTTTTGCCATTGGTGACTGTGCTAAAAAAAGATGCTACCTGAGTGGCATGCCCAAAGGGGTATGGTTAGCCTCCATGGGGACAACAGAAGCCAGAATTGGAGGCGCCAACCTGTTTAACGTCAGAAGAAGATCTGAATGTGCTATTGGAATTTTTTCCACGTGCTTTGGAGATCTGGCGGTAGGATCAGCCGGACTTACCGAATCGGCTGCTAAAGAGATGGGAATGGAAGTTGTCACAGGCGAATCCAGTGCGGCAGATAAACATCCGGGATCTCTCCCCGGAGCACAGGAACTAGGCATAAAGCTGGTCTTTGAAAAAGATACCGGACTACTCATTGGAGGACAAGTTTATGGTGGTGTATCGGTGGGTGAAAAAGCCAATTTCATAGGCGCATTGATTCAACACAAAATGAGGGCGGATGAAGTTTGTACTTTCCAGATGGGAACACACCCCCTGCTGACTGCTTCACCAATTGCCTATCAACTAATTAATGCAGCTCAACTGGCTACTGTCAAACTTCGGAAAGCAAAATAAACACATGAAAAGAAATTTTGACCAACTGGCAGAATGTATGAAGGCTCTGGGACATCCAATAAGATTGCAGATTGTGGAAGGATTAATCAAAGACGAATGCAACGTTTCTGAAATTCAACACAAATTAAAACTGCCACAATCTACAATTTCCCAGCATCTGAGAATACTGAAAAATGCAGATATCATTACAAACAGGAGAGAGGGCAACAAAGTATGTTATAAGGTCCTGGATCATTGGGTAAAAGAGATAATAAAAGAGAGCCAAAACGAATAATTTTTTCATTAGAATATCGCATTATTTGAATATTCAGGTATTGCGATAATAAAAAGATAAAAAATGGAACTGACTTACATAGTGATTATTGGTATTGGAATCATTCTATGCATCATTCGAATGGTCAAGGGGCCAACTGCTGCAGACCGGGCTATTGCCATGGATACTGCTACCACTGTAACAGTTGCCCTGCTGGTTTTACTTGGTTTTGTATTTGACAGATACATTTATCTGGATGTTGCCCTGGTCTACTCTATTATATCATTTGTAGGCCTCATTGCTATTGCACGATTTTTAGAAAAAGGAATTTAACTATGGAACTATTTGGTATGATTGTAACCGGTGCAGGTGTTCTCTTCCTTCTTTTAGGAAGCCTTGGTGTTTTTAGAATGCCTGATGTCTATAACAGAGTGCAGGCAGGAACCAAATGCACAACACTGGGGAGTTTTCTAACGATTATAGGCGTTGGTATACTCCAGCCAGACTGGTTTTGGAAGACCCTAATCATTGCCCTGTTTATCCTTATTTCCAATCCAATTTCCAGTCATAACCTGGGCAGAGCATCAAGGAAAAAAGGAATTAAACTATGCGATAAAAGTGTTTTAGATAAAACAAATGAATTTAAAGGATATAAGGAGTAATCATGGAAATAATCCTCAGCATAATCATATTGTTAATGATAGCCTCAGCCATTGCTGCTGCTGTATTTAAAGATCTGATGAATGCAGTCATTGCCTCCTGTATTGTGAGCTTACTTGCAGCCATACTTTTTTTCTGCCTGCAGGCACCTGATGTTGCGATGGCAGAAGCAGCTATCGGAGCAGCATTGGTCACAGGAATCTTTGTCATCGCTGTGAAAAGAACCAAAAGATTTGAAGAATGAGAAAACTATTAGGAATTATATTACTTGCCGTAATTGCAGCAGGCATTGCATTAAGCCTGGAAGAGATTCCTTTTGGCATCTCCAAAACCATTATTGGCGATTATTTTAACAAAAACGGGGTAGAAGAAACTGGTGCAACAAACATGGTCACCTCAGTTGTAGTTAGTTACCGTGGTTTTGATACCCTGGGTGAAATCACCGTATTATTCACTGCAGCGATCGGATTGGGAGCACTACTCACAGGCCACAAGAAAAGAGAACATTCTGATAAAGTTGAACCCTCAAGCTTGATTGTCTACACGGGTTGTCGATTCCTATTTCCTGTTCTGATGCTGGTGGGGACTTATATTTTTATTCATGGTCATCTTACACCCGGTGGAGGATTTCAGGGGGGCGCAATTGTAGCATCAGGTTTCTTATTAATGTACCTGGGATGCAAAGGAAAAAGAATAAAATTTAAGGCCAGCACAGTTATAGAGGTCCTGGGAGGCTTAATATTTGTCGGGTTGGGAATCGCAGGGCTCACAATGGGAGAAGACTTCCTCTTCAACTTTCTGCCAAAAGGCGAGGCAGGCGAATTATTCAGTGCAGGTATAATTCCCATTATTTACATAGGAATTGGATTAAAAGTCGGATCCGAACTGGCCGGCATTATTGATAACTTAATTGAAGAAAGCACATGAGTTTTGCAGAGTTTTTAAATAATTACATGTATTACATCGGGGCCTTTGGTCTGATATTCATAGGCCTGTTCATCCTCTTAACCAAGAAAAACCTGGTTAAGGTAATTATTGGGCTGAGTATTATGGATACAGGGATTTATTTGTTCCTCATTGCCATCGGTTATGTCCATGAAGGAACAGCCCCAATATTTTCAAAACCGGGTCTGAATGCTGAAGGAATGGTAGATCCGGTCCCCCAGGCACTTGTGTTAACAGCCATTGTCATTGGCGTGGCCATTCTGGCTTTGGCGCTAACCCTGGCTGTTAAATTATACAAACATTACGGCACTTTAAATCTACGTAAAATAAAAGAACAAAAATGGTAAATCCAGTATTGTTAATCGTTGTACCTCTAGGTCTTGCATTCCTGGTTCCCCTTTTCGGGTTAATCTCGAAAAAAACCGGTAAATATTTTCCCATTTTGGCGCTGCTGTTTAATCTGCTTCTTACAATAAAAATTTTTCCGCAGGTGCTCAGTGAACCCATTCATGTAAACATTGGGGGATTCACCCCTCCATTCTGCATCAACCTGGTAGCAGGACCATTGGGTATTTTACTTGCTTTTCTTATAGCCTTGGTTGGTCTGTTGGTTGCAATTTATGCACTTAGTTACATCAAAGAAAAAAACGAGGAAAAATACCATATACTTTACCTGTTATTGCTTACCGGGGCAACCGGGGTGGTACTCACAGGTGATGTGTTCAACCTGTTTGTCTTTTTTGAAATCCTGTGTATCTCATCTTATGCCCTGGTAGGATACTTTGGAGATAAAGCCGGAGTTGAGTCGGCAATAAAATATCTGATACAGGGAGCGCTGGGTTCCGGATTTATTCTAATCGGAATAGGTCTGCTTTACGGGCAATTTGGCACCCTCAACATGGCAGATATTGCCAGTAATATTCATTCAGTAGAACCAATATCCATCTTTGTACCATTGGTTTTAATGATTACCGGGTTTGGTGTCGAGGCTGCAATATTTCCTTTAAATGCATGGCTGCCTGATGCACACTCCTCTGCCCCATCCTCCATCAGTGCCATCCTTTCAGGGATAGCCATAGAAGTGGGTCTTTATGCTGTGGTAAGAATTGTATTCACAGTCTTCGGCGCTTCAAGCATAATGATGTTCCTGCTATTCCTGGGAGTACTTACTCTTTTGACTGGTGAACTGAGTGCTTTCAACCAGGAAAATATTAAGAGAATGCTGGCTTATTCTAGCATCGGGCAAATCGGACTAATCGTTTTTGCCCTGTCCATTGCAAACATGAATGGAATTACAGGAGGATTGTTTCAGCTTATTAGTCATACCCTGGGGAAAGCTCTGCTTTTCCTGGCTGTAGGTTATATGATAGTTCATACCGGATCAATGAATATTTCCTCATTTGAAGGAATGGGCAAAAAGATGCCTTACACTTCCTTTTTCTTCACCATAGGGGCCTTATCGCTAGTGGGGCTGCCCCCTTTCATCGGGTTCCCCAGTAAATTTATGATTGTGAAAGCAGCCATATTCAAACAGGAAATTCTTTATACGGTGCTTATCATCCTGGTACTCACAGCCACGGTTGTTGAGGCTGCGTATTTCTTCAAAGTGATACAGGCCATCTATTTCAAAGGGGAAGCAAAAAAAGAAAAAAGAAACAGGGCGCCCTTCAAAGTGCTCATACCCCTTTTCATTTTTGCCGGATTGATTTTAATAGTTGGAATATATCCAAAATTAATAACAAATATTCTGGAATCATCTGCTGCGGAATTAATTAGCAGAACTGATTACATAAAAAGCCTGATACCATGAATTTAGAAATTTTACTTGCAATAGCATTCGGAGGTAGTTTTATAACTTATATCTCAGGCAGGATATCAAAAAAGCTGAGAAATATTTTTGCTATACTGATTTCTGTTGGCTTAATTGGTTTTATTGGTTCTTTGTTTGGCAACACAACGGAAGAAACTATATGCCCGGGCTTCTGGAACTTCCCGCTTAACCTGAGAATAAACATGCTTTCATGGTTTTTTGCTATTACCATTGCAATTATCGGGGCGCTTGCTATAATCTTTTCCTTACAATATATTAAGGAAAAAGAACGCACAGATTTTTATTATTTAATGATTTTGCTGGTAAACAGCAGTATGATAGGTATAGTCCTTTCCGGGGATCTTATTCTGTTTTATATTTTCTGGGAAATTATGTCATGGTCCACCTTTTTACTGATAAGTTATAGTAGGGGGCCCGCAATATCAGCAGGCATGAAATACATTGTAATGTCAATAGCCGGTTCTGTGGCAATGTTAGTAGGGATTCTTTCGCTTTACACACATTACGGAACTTTTATTATTGCAGACCTTTCAAATCAATTGTCATTAAATACTCCGGGATTTGTACTTTTTATATTCATCCTCTTCTTTATCGCTTTTGGAATAAAAAATGCGGTTTGGCCGTTTCATACATGGCTCCCTCCTGCACATTCAGAAGCACCTTCACCTTTTTCTGCTATCCTCTCAGGAATACTCGTCAGAATGGGCATGTACGGATTTCTTGTTATATTTTTTGTAATAGCAGGAATTGACTTATTCATAAACCTTGGCAGCAGATTAGTTCATTTCAATACTATTCTGGCCTGGATTGGTGCAATCAATATTATCATTCCTACATTTATAGCCATGCTGCAAAATGACTCGAAACGCCTTCTTGCCTGGCATGGTGTAGGGCAGGGTGGCTATATGGTTTTGGGGATAGCTATCGGCAGTAGCCTGGGCATTGCAGGCGGTACATTCCATATCATTAATCATACATCATACATTGCTCTGCTTTTTCTTGTTGTAGGCGCCATAGAATATTGCACAAAAGGTATAAGAGACCTGAATTCTCTGGGAGGACTCATCAAAAAAATGCCTGTGACTTTTATCGGGGCTTTGGTTGGAGCCTGTGGACTAATTGGAATTCCGCTGACAAACGGTTTTGTTTCTAAGTGGCTTATATATAAAACCCTGATAACAGACGGGTACCCGTTTTTAGCTTTTGCTGCACTATTGGGCACATGGGGTACAATACTTTCTCTTTTCAAATTTATTCATAACATCTTTCTTGGCCAGCTTCCGGAAAAGTATAAAAACATAAAAAAACCACCTTTCAGCATGCAGCTCCCTATAATTATACTAAGCCTGATCATTGTCACTTTTGGCATTATCCCGGGTATTCCGCTGAAAGTCATCAACCAGATAATGATTTCATCAGGCATTGATTCACTGAATATAACACTGTGGGGAGTTAATTCCGAAACAGGAACCATTAATATGCTGAATATTTTCACAGCGCTGTTAATAACCGGTGTACTGATCTGGCTAATTTTTAAAGGAAGCAAAAAAGCAAAACAAATTGATCAGTACGATAATTACACAGCCGGAACATATGTACCAAAAGATAAATATCATTATTCGGTTGAATTTTATGGCCCGCTGAACAGAATGTTGAGACCTTATTTAAAAGATTTTATAGACACTTTTTATCTCAAACTGGCAAAAAGCGTTAAAAACCTGGGTAATGGTATTAGACAAATATATGCCGGGGATATCGGATACTATGTAACCTATATAGTGTTTTTCCTGGCACTCTTAATCTTTATTCAATTAAAATGGACACTATGGTAAATACGATATTGGAAATAATAGCAATTATTCTCTTGGCTTTGCTAATAGGTTTATTTTTTCTGGGTCTTTCAAGAAAAATTACCGCAAGGATGCATTGGCGGTACGGGCCACCCATAACCCAACCTGTTATTGACATCATCAAATATTTCAACCAGACAAGTACAAGTCATGGTTACCTGTTTAGTTTTGGATTAATTCTGTCACTGTCTGGATGCATAGTATTACTGCTTTTCCTGCCTTTTGGCCATTGGTGCCCTCTAAGCTCTTCAGGAGGTTTGCTGGTTGTACTTTATCTGATGCTGGTTAGCCCGCTTGGCTTGGCTCTTAGTGGAGGTGAAGCAGCCAATCCGAATGCAAGTATCGGTATCTCAAGAAAATTTCTTTTAGCTATGGGATATGAAATACCGCTACTACTAATTGTAGTGGGTGTAATGAGCTATTACGATACCATTTCAATTGTTGAAATTGTAGACAAACAACTTCAAACCGGCTGTTCTTTTCAGCATTTGCCGTTATTGCTGTCAGGATTGGCCTATGTTCTCATATTACCGGCTATAACAGGAATGCGACCTTTTGAAATGATACAGGCTCCACAGGAAATTGCATCAGGCCCTATGGCTGAATATAGTGGAAAATTTTTGGCCTTTACAACAATTCAGCACGCTCTCAACTTATTTATCGGGATATCCCTCTTTACCAACTTATTTCTTGGAGGGGCATCCAACCCGGGATATTTTTTCCTGAAGACGCTTGTGGTGCTTATAGTTATGTTGATTGTCAATGCTGTGTTTCCACGTTTCAGAGTGGAGCAGGCCATTCGATACCTTTGGAAATGGTCATCAGCTTTGGCTTTAATAGGTCTGATCATAGTAGCAATAACGTAAACCTGATCACTGTTTCAGTAAAGAATTAACAAGATATACTAAGAAAAATAAAAACATAAAAATATGGACAGGAATAAAATCGGAAAATGGCTGAAATCGCCGGGCAAAATGGCACAAAAATATTCGTTGCATGCACTCTATTTTTGCACCGGTTGTGGAATAATAGAAATCCCTCCAACCATTACAGCCCGTTGGGATGCAGAAAGGTTTGGAGTTATACCGGTGGCTACTCCGAGGCAAGCCAATCTTTTTTTAATCACCGGTTATGTCTCGCTGAAAACCCTGAAATACATCATTCGGTCCTATGAACAAATGCCGGAACCCAAATTCACTGTGGGGTTTGGTTCTTGTCCTATCAACGGAGGAATGTACTGGGATTCCTACAATACAATTAAACACCTTGATAAATACATCCCAATTGACGGATGGATTGCAGGTTGTATGCCCAGGCCGGAAGCTGTATTTGTGGCAGTTACACACCTCTGGACTCTCATTGATAAAGGAAAAGCAGATGGTTACAAGAAATACAGGGAAGACTATGAATTATACAGGGAGAATCAGGAAAGTGTCCTGGGAAAACTGGAATGGCCGCCTCTGTTTTCAAAAGAAAAACAACATGAAGCGTCCGTTTAACCAGGTAAAAAATAAAAACAGATTAAGATGAACCACTTAAGACAAATACTCAAAGATAACCTGCTCTCTTCTTTTGAAGATATTAAAATCAATATCGCAGAAGAAAACAGGATTATCATTGAATGCAGGAAAGAATCCATCATTACTGTTCTCAGTCACCTGAAAAGTGATGGTTTCAACCACCTTTCCCTAATTTCTTGTGTCGACTGGATTAATGAAAATACCTTTGAACTGGTTTACATTCTTACAGCATATACTGAAGATCCCGAAAAAGGGGGCCTGAATCTGCTGGTTAAAACAAAGGTGGTAAGAGATAAACCAACACTTTACACGGTAATCAATGTTTTCAGTAACGCCGAACCTTTCGAACGGGAGTTGCATGAATTGTACGGAATCCACTTCAGCGGTCATCCAAGGTTGACACCTCTCCTGCTGGAACGAAGCTATGAGATTCCTCCTTTTAGAAAGGATTTTGACACCCGGCAATATGTAGAAGATTTTTTCAAGCAAATACCTACTATTGAAGAAAAAAAACGAACCAATGAGAGAACTTGAATTATATTACGGACCACAGCACCTGGGAATGGTGGGAAACTTCAGCATTACCCTCGGAGTAGAGGGTGACCGCATTGTAAAAGCAACATCTAATCCGGGTTTTCTTCACAGAGGCTTTGAAAAACTCATGGAACAACGAACATGGATACAGAATTTTCCGCTTGTCTGCCGTATAAACGTAGTGGAGCCCGATCACATGGAACTGATGTATGCAATGGCCGTTGAAAAGCTGGCTGGTATTGAAGTTCCTGAAAGAGCCCAGTACATCAGAAGCATTTATCTTGAACTTGCAAGAGTAAGTTCGCACCTCTTCGGATTATGGGCTTACGCAAATATGCTGGGGTTTGACACAGTAGCCAACTGGGCCATGTATCATCGCGACCTGGTGCTGGATCTTTTTGAGGAGCTCACAGGCGGACGTGCCTATCATATCTACATCTGGCCTGGTGGTGTAAGAAGAGATTTCCCGGAAGGATTCAAAGATAAAATTGTAAATACGCTTCATACCATTGGAAGTTGCGTTCCGGATTATGATGATACCTTCTTCAACAACCGGGTTTTTGAAAAAAGGGCCAAAGGGATTGGAAAATTAACTCAAAAAGAGGCTGTTGAAATGGGAGCTGTAGGACAAGTTCTGCGAGCCACCGGGATGAAAAGAGACATTCGAAAACAAGAACCCTATGCTGCTTATGACCAGGTTGAATTTAATGTTCCGACCAGGGAAGACGGGGATGCTTACTCCAGGATATGGGTAGTCAGGGATGAAATGATTGAAAGTGTGCACATGATTTTTAAATTGCTCGACCAGATGCCCGAAGGTGTAGCTTATAACAAGGTTCCCAATCCTTTCAAATGGAAAATTCCAAAAAATGAAGCGTATGTAAGGTGTGAATCTTCAAGGGGTGAACTGGGGCTTTATCTTGTCAGCAACGATACAGACAAGCCCTACCGTGCGCATTACAGGACACCCTCATTTAATCATGGACTAACCATTCTTGAAAAAGCGCTGGTAAATGAAAGTGTCTCAGATGTAGGAAATATAATGATAAGTCTGTATATCACGGCGCCTGAAATTGACAGATAAGAAAAGATAATGGCAATGAAAAATCGTAAGTAAGTTACTATAAAAAAACAGTTGACAGGGAGGCAGTTGGGCAATACCAACAGGCATAACACACTATAAAATTAAACGGATTACCCACTGCTCTTTGCCAATTGTAAATCCCGAAAAATATTAACAACAAAAATAGAGGAGTACAAAGATGATAAGCAGCAGCATATTAAATCCATTTAAAGCAGTAAGGTACCTCTTTCAAAAGCCTAAAACATTAAAGTATCCTTTTGAATTGAAGGAACCGGCGATGAGGTACAGGGGGTTTCATACCAACGACTGGGATAAATGCACAGGCTGTGGAAATTGTGCCGATATTTGCCCCAATGAGGCCATCAACATGATAGAAATTGCTGAACTGGAAGCCAAACCGGGAGAGAAGAACGAACGACCCCAACTCGACTATGGGAGGTGTTGCTTTTGCGGTTTGTGCGTTGATATCTGCCCTCCCGGTTCTCTCAAACTTACGCGTGATTATTTCCACATTCATTTTGATACCAATACCTTTGTCTTCATTCCAAAAGATGAAAAAAAGGAACCTGAAAAATTTAAGTCAAACGGCGACTATTCAGTTCTTAAGGCCAGCCTTTCACATCGGAAAGCTAATTATGAGGGTTTTGTATCGGACTTAGAATATGCCCTGTTTGAACCGGAAAGAGTTACAATGCCTATGATAGAACCGGATGAGAGGAAGCTTTCCTTCATTGAGGAGGTCACAGGGTACAACAAAGAAGAGGCACAAAAGGAAGCTTCGCGATGCCTGGAATGTAAGCTTTGCGAAGAAGCTTGTCCCGCCCACCTCAAAATATCGGATTATATTCAGGCAATTTACGAAGATAAACCGGAAGAATCCCTGAAAACAATATTCGAAGATAACCCCATCCCATCTATATGCGGAAGGGTTTGTATGGCTCATTGCGAAACAGCATGCTCTCTGAGTATCAGGGGTGAAGCATTATCTATCCGCTGGCTGAAAAGATTTGTAGCAGATCAAATTAAAGACTTTCAGCAAGCCCTGGAATTAAATCCGGCTGAACCAACAGGCAAAAATGTGGCCATCATCGGAGCCGGACCGGGAGGATTATCCCTGGCCTATTTCCTGCGACTGAAAGGACACGAAGTAACGGTTTATGATGCCCTGCCGGGCGGTGGCGGCACAATGCGCACAGGACCACCAACCTACCGATTACCGCTGGAGAGTATTGACAAAGATGTGAACTACATCAAATCACTTGGCGTTGATTTCCAATTCAATACGCGTGTTGGAGAAGATGTGGATTTCAAAAAAATGATGAAAGATTATGATGCTATCTTTATTGCGGTTGGCACAATGAAAAGCCGCTCCACAAAAGTGAAGAATGCTGAAAAATGCCAACTTGCGCTGGACTTTCTGTCGGACAACAAGATAGGGAAACAAAGAAAAGTTCCTAAAGAGCTTATTGTAATTGGTGGTGGAAACGTTGCGCTTGATGTGGCAAGAGAAGCTCTCCGGTTGCAATATATCCAGCATCCGGAAGAAGAAGTAACAACGAAAACTGTTTCACTCGAAGACTGGGAAGAAATGCCGGCTACGGAGGAGGAGATCCGGGAAGCACGGGAAGAAAAAATCGACTTCAATCCCTCCTGGGGCCCGAAAGAAGTTGTGCTCGACGAAGAAGGTAACATAAAGGGACTACTATGTAAAAAAGTAAAATCCGTGTTCAATGAACAGGGAAGATTTTCTCCTACCTTTAATGAAGAAGAAGAAATGTTCCTGGAAGGACAGATGATTATAGAGGCTATTGGCCAGGTTCCCGACTTTTCATTTATGGGAGAAATGTTTGACCAGTTAAAATTTACAAACCGAAGAAAAGTTCAGGTAGACGAAAACGGAATGACTTCTGTCAACAAACTTTTTGCCGGTGGCGATATTGTAAATGTCAACCTCGATGCAGTTACAGCTATCGCAGATGCCAAAGTCGCGGCAGAGGGAATCGACAAGTTCCTGTCCTGAAAAAGGATTCTTTATTGAACCACACAACCCGCACGAACTACATAATTGACTGATTATTAAATGTGTTATGGTTATTGTTGTTCAAATTTATTAACTTACAGGAAACTTGAAGCTGGACAATTATGAAATCAAAAATCCTTCTTATCATCCCGATAATTCTTTTTTCCTTCCTTCATTGCGGCAATAATAAGGAAGCAAAAGAAAGTAATTTAGCCGTTGCTCAACAAAATAAAAAAGCAAAGGAAATTACCATCATCTCTGTTTACGATAACTACCAAATCAAACCGGGTTTAAAAACTGCCTGGGGTTTTGCCTCTTTAATAAAAACCCCTGAGGAACAAATTCTCTTCGATACAGGAGGAAACTCTGATGTATTGCTTTCAAACATGAAAAAGCTAAAGATAGACCCTGAATCAATAGACAAAGTATTTATTTCACATAAACACGGTGACCATGTGGGTGGTCTGAAAGGATTCCTCGAACAAAACAACAACGTAACAGTCTATATCCCGCGTTCTTTCCCAAATTCCATAAAGAAAATGATTCTTAAACAAGGGGCTGAGTATACAGAAATTTCCGGTCCGCAAAAAATTTCAAAATCTGCATACAGTACCGGGGAACTTACAGGTCCTCCTACAGAGCAATCCATCGTAATCAATACAAAAAAAGGAATTGTTGTAATCACAGGTTGTGCCCATCCCGGAATTGTCAGGATAGTTAGCAAAGCCAAAGAAATAATGAAAACAGACAGAGTATTTTTGGTGGGCGGCGGTTTTCATAAACCTTCCTTATCTACAGTCCAAAAATTCAGGAAAATGAAAGTTCAAAAGGCAGCGCCATCTCATTGTACCGGAGACAAAGTCAGAAAAGCATTTGAGGAAGAATACGGGAAAGACTTCATTGAATATGGTGTAGGGAAGCAAATCATCGTAAAATAATATTCGGTTATATGAACAACGATCTTACAAAATGGTTTAATGAAGGAGGTGTCCATTTCTTTAAAAATATCGGCATTGAGAAAGGACAGCACTTACTCGATTTTGGATGTGGCTCTGGTTATTATACAATTCCTGCAGCAAAAATAGTGAATACAGAAGGTAAAGTATACGCCCTGGATAAAGACTGGAATGCCCTGAATGAGCTAATACATCAGGCAGAAAAAGAAGGATTACAGAATATCGTGCCAATCATCGACCAGTCAGGCATGCTGGACATAGGCCTTGTAGATGAAAGCATTGATGTAATATTATTTTTCGATGTTTTACATTTTATAGATCAGGAAAGCAGAGAATACATATATAAAAATGCTTACAAGCTTTTAAAAGCTGGAGGATGGATTTTTGTCTTCCCAAAGCATTGCAAATCGGATATGCCATTATGGAACCTTGAAAATATGGAATTGGAAAACATTATCAAGGAAATTGAAAATGAAAATTTTAAGTTCAAAAACAAGTATTCCGAAAAACTTATTCATGATGAAAACTATGAAAAAGGGACAATACTCTTTTTCAGTAAGCAATAAAAGTTGAAAAAAAATAATGTAATATGAGTAGTAATAAAATGAGCTTTTCTTTTGCAGTAGACCATTCAAACTTTTTGAAAGAGAAACACTTTGGAGATGCCGAAAAATTCATAAAGTATGAACTCAATGAAAACAATGAGATTATTTTCTCTAAAGAACTTACTAATAAATTCAAAGACTATGATGAAAATGAAAATCATGGCTCGAAGAAAAAAGGTTTTGCTATTGTAGAATACTTAAAAGAAAATAGAATTGATGTTTTGGTTTCAAAACAGTTTGGAAAAAACATTCAAATTGTGAATCGTTATTTCGTCCCTGTTTTGGTTTCTGGAGATACACCAAAAGATGTGATACCCACATTACACCATCATATTGAAGCAATCACAGAAGAACTGAAAAAAGGAAATGAAGTCTTTCAGCATCTTAATTTAAAATGAGCCTGGTATTTCTGTTAAAAACATGCGATTCCGGAATCGACGTTGGAAACCGCCATATTTTCTATAAACGTGAAATGCCTCCGGCATCTGTTCGTTGGAAAAAACTGCTGATTTTTAACAATATTTTCTTCATACGGGAAATGTTAATATCTAAACAAACCCGGAGGATTTAAATGTTTATAGAATAAAAAATAATGATAAGAGCACGACTCCGGGAGTCGAACATTTTTATCACCACAAAATCATTAACGACGTCATCTTTTTCGTTAACCCAGACTTCAAATCAAATTTAGAAGGGTCTGCCCGATTCCCACGGAGGAAAATTCAACACTGCTGTTTACAAAAAATCTGCTTAGATTCTGTATTTTTATTTTGAGAATATTCTCATTATATTTGTAATAATTTCACAAAAACCCATCTATTATGGATAAATATCTAATAGCCTCAACAGGAGATAATCTTGATTCAAAAATTTCCGGGCGGTTTGGTCATGCAGATAATTTTATAGTAGCTGACCCGGAAACAATGGAATACGAAATTTTCGCGGGTGTACCCAAAGAAGCAAAAACCTTCGGCATAGCAAGATTCATTAGATACAATATCGCAAAAGTGCTGGTTGGAAATATTGGACCTTCCACCTTCAATGAAGCAAAGGCAAACGGACTGGAAGTATATCTATGCCGGAGAATGACTGTACGTGAAGCAATAGAAAAAGTTAAAAATGGTGAGATTTCATCACTTGAAGAACCTACATTGAAAAGCAGTATCCATTCACCCCGCAATGCAAATGGAGAGGGAACTAGTCGGAGAGAAAATCCGGAAAGAGGAGCTGGACGAGGTCCTGGAAAAGGAATGGGAAAGAGGAAAAAAGGTATCGGAAGAAGGGGAAAGGGTTATAAAAGATAAACAGACTTGCGGAAAAAACCAATCAATTAAAAAGTTACATGATGAGCATTACTGAGAATTATCAAAAAATAAGCGCTGAGATTCCCGACTATGTAACAATCGTTCTGGCTGGTAAAACCAAAACTCCGGAAGAGATCAGTGAAGCCATAGATGCGGGTGCAACAAACATAGGAGAAAACTATGTACAGGAAGCAGAAGCGATGATTAAAAAACTGGGAGACAAAGCGCACCGGGTCAGGTGGCATATGATTGGTCATTTACAAAAAAACAAGATCAATAAGGCATTGCCAATTTTTGATGTGATAAAAACCATAGATTCTCTAAAAAAAGCAAAAGACATTGATAAAAGAGTTGAAAAAGCAGGGAAAAAATCCATTTCTGTATTTGTTGAAATAAACATAGGAAATGAAGATTCCAAATCAGGCCTTATGCCTGAAGCGCATGAACCTTTTGAAGAATACATGGAACAATTCATAAGGCAGATTGCTACACTAAAACACCTGAAAGTCGAAGGTCTAATGACAATGGGCCCCAGGTTTGGGAATCCGGAAAAATCGAGACCTTTTTTTAAACGAACCAAACAAATATTTGACAGGATCAAAGAAAAAAACATTCAAAATGTTGAGATGAAATATTTGTCCATGGGTATGTCCAACTCCTATAAAGTGGCTATTGAAGAGGGAAGCAATATGATTCGACCCGGAACAATCATCTTTGGAAAAAGGTCATGCGACACATCATCATAATGTCCGTTTAAATCATTTAGTGATGTTCAATTAGAAAAACGCAAAGAAAATATTAATAAAATTTCATTGCAACAATCTGATTAAAAGCAAAACAACAAAGATGCAAAAACGAATAATTGCTTACGGCCATAAAATCCTCAGGGAGGAATGTAAAAGAATAAACAAGGAGACAAAAGGGTATAATGAGGTGATCGAAAATTTGTGGGAAACCCTGGAAAAGAGTGGTGGCGTTGGTTTAGCTGCTCCACAAATAAACAGTAATAAAAAAACATTTGTGGTAAACAGCCGCCTGGTATATGATGATTTATCAAATAAAGAGAAGAAGAATTATTTTGCTCCTGAAGATAAAGGAATAATAGAGACATTCATCAATGCTGAAATCATAGAAAGATCTGATAAAACCTGGGAAGAATATGAAGGTTGCCTCAGTATTCCGGGGATCGATGAACCTGTTGATCGCTCATGGACCATTACAGTGGAGTACCAGGACCAGGATCTTAATAAAAAAAGGAAAAAATTCTCAGGATATACAGCCAAAATAATTCAGCACGAATACGATCATACCAAGGGCATCTTGTTTATCGATTACCTGCATCGCCTGAAAAAACAAATGATTAAAAGTAAATTAAAAAGAATTCTTGAGGGAAGAGCAGAAACCACATACCCAATAAAATTCATCAAAAAAAGAAAAAAATAGACTAAGCAGCGTCCGTTCAGTTTTTAACAAATACCTTTCCCTGAATAATCTTATAGGCCGGTTTTCCGTGTATCATTCGTTCGCGGGCAAATTCAGTTCCACAGTTCGGACATTTTAAATCACCGTTTGTATAGTCTTCTTTAATTCGCTCGCGAAAACATTTTACCAAATGACCCGGCTTTGCTTTATGATATTTGAACAAAAGCGCATGGCATTTTTCGCAATATATCTTTTTTGTTTTAATAGGCGCTTAGTCTATCTCAATAATTTTCCCTGCCCCACCCTCAGCATATTTTTCAGGATACAGGTGTTTGAGCTCTTCTATATGCTGCGTACAATGTGTAGGACATATTAAATGAAGATCATCAAAAAGAGCATATTCATTAAATCCATGCAATCCACCAATTATTCCATATATCTTTCCAAACTCACCGGCAGCATCTAAGATATGCTTCATTTTCGGATGTGAACAACCAGCAACAAGAACCATCCCTTTGGATGTTGATACCACCATAGATTGCTCAATACCATCCAGTTCCCCGGTGGAATAAATATTCTCATATATCTTCATTGGCTTGTCTACATGAAAGATTTCTTTCCCGTCATGTACACCACGCAGCGAGGGAGGCAGATAAATATTTACATCATTATTTTCATGAAGAAAACTGGATAAACCACCGGTATGATCAAAGTGATTATGCGAAATGAAAACGTCATCAATCTGCGAAGGGTCTATGCCCAGTTTCTTCATATTCTGGAGTAAAACTATTCCCTTTGCTCCGGTATCAAATAAGATGTTCCGCTCCGGGGTTTCCACAAGGCAGGCAAAACCCCAGTCAGACTGAAGGTCTCTTCTATAAACTGTATTGTCGTAAATGATGGTAAGCTTCATATATATTAGATTCACAATTCAATGTTAAAATTAATGAGAATATTCTCAATATCAAAATACAATACATTATAATTCCAAAGCAAAATTTGATAAGAGAATAAATCAATAGCTTGTGTTATAATTTCCTGTTTGGTTTTGTCAGGAAATTCAATTTTAGAGAATTCCTTTGGTTCAAATTTATCTTTCCCAAATTAAACGATCTGGTAAAAAAGATAAGCATTGTGCCCAAAAGGGCCGGCAAAGCAAGGTTGATAATCCATATACCAAAAACCGACATAATCACTCCCCCGGTATCTTTTAAAAACCAGCCAAAAACAAAAGCAGCAATGCTTCCCCTTACTCCCAGCTCAGCTATAGAAGACAAAGGAAAGAAACTCATCAGTAAATAAGTAAGGCCTGTTCCGGCAAATATTTCCAACACACCTAATGATATTCCTGAAAAACGTATCAATAAAAACAGCTGAAAGGAAAACACAACGTAACGCAAAAAACTTAAAAGAAAGGCTTCAGCCAGCTGAATAAAAGAAATATTCTGCAAAAATTTTAAAGTTTCCTGCTGAGAAGCCAGAAAAGGAATTTTCCCAAGCCATGTTGAAATTTTCGGCAAATTCAGAATAATCATAACCAAAATAAAAAACAATGCTAAGGCTGAAATAATAAGAACAAGCTCTTGTTTTAAAGAAATAAAATTAAATCCGGCAAAAACAAACAAAGCAACAAGGCCGAGTAATACGGTAACAATCGATTGTAAAACACTGCTTACACCAAAAGCCAGAACTCCTTTCTTCCTGCTGTTTTTTTTTAGCATGAGGCACCGTCCGCCAACATCTCCTATCCGTTTAGGGGTTAAAAGTCCAAGAGTTATTCCGGTTAGTACGCCCTGAAGCGATTTTTTAAAAGGAATTTTTTCAACAGTTTCTAAAAGTTTTCGCCACTTCAGGGATTCAAGAAACCAATTTAAAATCATTAGACCCATCAGAGAAGGAGTAAGAATATGCACTGACTGAATCCATGAAGCAGGGAATAAACTTCCTGTTGTATTGTAAAAAAATCGCAGTTTATAAAAGACAAACCCAAAAGCCAATAAGGCTATTAAAAATTTAACGAGGAATGAAAAGGACAAAAACCGCTTCATAAAAAAAACATCAATATTACAAAGATAAAAAATGTAAGCAGATAAATCTTCTGATACTATAACTTATTGAATTCTCTTTTCTGGGAATATTTTACGAAATTTACCCATTAAAGTATGTTCGCATGTCAGTAAGACCAAAAAAACATCTTGGGCAGCATTTTTTGTGGGATCAAAACATCGCCCGTAAAATTGTGGAGGTTGCCAAACAAACTCCAACCCGGAAAATCCTGGAAATTGGTCCGGGGAAAGGCGTGCTGACACAACTTCTGCATCCGTTGTTCAAAGATCATTTTTATGCAGTGGAAATAGACCAGGAATCGGTGCAATATTTAAAAGACCAATACCCGGAGGTTACCAAAAGACTTGTCGAGACCGATTTTCTGGAAATGAATATGAGACAGTATTTCGAAGAACCTTTTTCAATCGTAGGGAATTTCCCGTACAATATTTCAAGCCAGATATTTTTCAAAGTGCTGGAAAATAAAAACCAGATACCTTTTGTGGTGGGAATGGTTCAGAAAGAAGTGGCACAAAGAATCAGTGCGCATCCGGGAAGTAAAACATACGGCATCTTAAGCGTTTTACTCCAGGCTTTTTACAACATTAAAATTGAATTTCACGTGGGCCCCAACTCTTTTCAGCCACCACCTAAAGTAAAATCTTCTGTCATAACACTCAGAAGGAACGATACAAAAAGCCTGAATTGCAACGAATCATTGTTCTTTAGAATCGTAAAAGAAAGTTTTAACAAAAGAAGAAAGATTTTGAAAAACGGTTTAAAAAGCTTTTTATTAAATTTGAACATTGAAGATGACAGATTAGGGCAACGCCCTGAGCAATTAACGGTAAATGATTTCGTTGAAATCACAAACAAACTGGAAGGTTCAACAAATCAAAAGAAGGAAAGGGAATAGCATGAATTTTGAACTAACCAAAGAATTTATAGACGAGCTCAGACAGCGCATTGAACAAAAAGATGAGCAGGGAGCCCACAAAATGATTGAAGACCTGCACGCTGCTGATATTGCGGATGTTTATGACGAACTGAACATTCAGGAAGCTCGTTTCATCCATATCATGCTCGACAGTGAAAAGGCAGCAGATGTGCTCATTGAACTGGAACAGGATGACCGCGAACGTTTCCTCGAAGTGCTGCCCGGTGATGTAATTGCCAAGCAATTCATTGACAAACTGGATTCTGATGATGCTGCAGATGTGCTGGGCGAACTTTCCGGAGAAAAACGCGAAGAAGTACTACAATATGTTCAGAACCTGGAGCAGGCAGGTGATATTGTCGATCTTCTAAACTATGATGAACATTCTGCCGGTGGTCTGATGGCCAAAGAACTGATAACAGTTAATGAAAACTGGAACATAACCACCTGTCTCAGAGAAATGAGGAAACAGGCAGAGGATATCAATGAAATTTATTACGTCTATGTTGTGGATGACGAACAAAAGCTGAAAGGGACTCTCTCCCTGAAAAGACTTCTGCTTACACCAAGCACTGCGAAGATAAAAGATATTATCAATACAGATGTGATCTCAGTAAAAACAGAAACCCCCTCTGAAGAGGTGGCAAACATAATGGACAAATATGACCTGGTAGCCTTGCCCGTTATCGACCCACTGGGAAGACTGGTGGGAAGAATTACCATTGACGACGTGGTGGATGTAATACGAGAAGAAGCAGGACGTGACTACCAGATGGTATCGGGTATCACAGAAAAAGTTGAAGCATCGGATAATACTTTTCAGCTTACAAGGGCGCGAATACCCTGGCTTTTTATAGGTCTGATCGGTGGAATATTCGGTGCACAAATTATTGGCATGTATGAACACGACCTTGGCATTTACCCGGAAATGGCCTTTTTTATCCCTCTGATTGCTGCAATGGGCGGGAATGTTGGAGTACAGTCCTCCTCTATTATTGTGCAGTCTCTGGCCTACAACACGCTTGGTATTGGCGGAATAGGGAAAAAATTACTAAAAGAACTGGCAGTTGCTTCCATAAACGGGTTGATCCTATCTGGAATAATGCTTGGCTACAACTTTATTGCTCATGATTCTTTTGCACTAACCCTTACTGTAAGTTCGGCCCTTTTTGCTGTAATTATTTTTGCCTCATCGTTTGGCACATTTGTCCCCCTTCTGCTGGACAAACTAAAAATTGATCCGGCTCTCGCTACAGGGCCTTTTATTACCACCGTAAACGACATCATGGGGTTATTTATCTACCTGATGATCGGACGGACATTGTATGCTGTCTTATAAATTTTTACCGGATTTTATTACCAACTTTAATCTGTCCTTTCAGGGCGATGAATGGTCTTATGCTGTGTTCCCGTGACGATGCCCCGGACTGAATTAAATATCCCTTTCAGGCAAGGATATGTTAACGCATTGGGGATATTAACAAGTTTTGTAATACCTACAACCTGCTTTAACAGCCTTTTCGGATCAAATAAATAGGATTGAGGGAATAAGCTTTCATGCAAAATAAAGCCGGCTGGAAACAGGGAGTGTGTTGAAAATCGCTGTCACACCGATAAATCGGGGTACTAACCTTATTTTTTGAATTTTACAGGTTAAATTTACAAATAGAACAACAAAAACAACAAGGGGACAATTACTCCGGCGGCAGTAAGCCATGCTCCCCGTCCGGTTATTCCCTGCCTTCCCCTGAGAATAAACAATCCGGAAACCGCTATAAGGATCAGGGATACGGCATATATATCCGAAAACCAGGTCCACAGGTTCTTGGGATTATAATGCAGGTAATTAACCTCAAAAAAGACAGGTCTTTTCGTCGAAGTTTCCAGGGTTCCCCTGCCTGTTTTCATATTTAAAACAATGCTTCCATCTTCCACAAAAATTTTCAACTGTCCGGGCTGAGGAAAATAGTAATTTTTAAAATCATCTTCTCCCACAAACCTGGAGGCTATCTCTTTCGCCTTCTTTTTATTTATTTTTGACTGCTCCCCGGGTAAATCATTCACTTCAATCTGTTCGTTTCTTATAATGTAACTAGGATCCCAGTCATCGATATGATTCAGTGCTATTCCTGATAAGGCATAAATGACAGTCATTCCAAAGAAAAAATAACCGAGGTCGCGGTGAATAATCCTGTTCAGTTTTCTCCATTTCATAAGAATATCGTATTATAACCTTAGATGATTTAATTATATTTTATTGGCCTGTCCTTTATAAACATGGCGTTAGGTAGAAATTATCAGAGAAAAATTAACAAACAACAAAAATTTTTGAAATCGAACAAATAATTAGAGTTTACCACAGACCCCGCCCTAAAGGACGGGGTTATGCAAAATATCATCTTCAAAATTTGGTAAAGCAAAATTTCTAAATAAAATCAAAGCAGTTGCTTATTTATTTACTTTTTCACAAACCAGCCAATATTCAGAAATATAACCTTTTTCGCTGTTTTTAATCTCGTTGGTAAGTTCCTTAATATATTCTTCAGATACACCCTGACCTTTGTGTTCTTCTCCTTCGGCCTCACCTTCCTGGTGTTCGTGATGTTCTTCAGCATCTCCCTGCTTCAGCTTTTCCACATACTTCATATCAATTTTTTCTTCGATCACTTTACCTTCTACCTTTACTGTTTGCCCTTCCAGTTCACGATCAAAAACAGAAATTTTTTCTCCTGCTTTTACACGAAATTTATCGTCGGAATCGCTGGCTGAAAGATGAAGTTTTTTACCACCATGCTGACAGACATGGACTACCATGCCTTCAACAACAACTTCTTTTCCAACAAAATCTGCCGGATTCTCAATAAGTTTTTTAACCTGAACGACTTCTTTTTTTGTTTCAGGAGCTTCTTTTTTTTGGTCTTCTTTTCCTTGATTTGTACAGGCAAATAAAAGCGCTGTTACAGTAAAAACCAGAATTACTTTTTTCATCATAATCGTTTTTTTAGGGTTTATAATTAATTCTACTTATTATTTATTAAAATGTTGAATTAATTGCAATTACAGGATCAAGTCTTGCAGCCTTTTGAGCAGGGGCCAGTCCTGAAATTATTCCAATAACTACTGAAATAAACATTCCCAGTAGAATGTTTCCAAAAGTAAGCATTATTTTTAATTCTATAGACTGATTTGCAATCAAACTTCCTAAAAAAATCAGGAGTAATCCTACTCCACCTCCTATCAAAGAGAGCAATACTGCTTCAAACAAAAACTGTGATAAAATAAAATAGTTTTTTGCTCCCAAAGCTTTTTGGATTCCTATTTGCTTGGTCCTTTCTTTAACAGAAACAAACATAATGTTCGCAATACCAAATCCCCCAACAATTATAGAAAAACCACCTATCAGCCATCCGGCCATATTAATTACCCCAAAAATACTAGCCAATTGGTTATTTATCATGCTGAGCACATTTAGAGAAAAATCATTTTTTTCGGCAGGTTTCAACTGATGGAGATTTCTCATAAAATGTTCCATTTCCATAGTTAAATCTTCAACCGGGATGCCTTCCCTGGCCCTTGCTATAATTGTAGGAGAAACGGATTCACTTCTCAAATCCAAAAATCTTCTGGCATAATTAAGCGGCAACATAATAGATTCATCCACATTTCCTCCCGGGCTGACAATATCTTCTCCCTGTTTTTTCAGCACACCAATTACAGTAACCCGGTTTCTCCCCACTTTCATATTCCGGCCAACAGGAGAAAGTCCTTCAAATAACTCATCAGCTACTTTTGATCCAATAATAGCAAGATTCACTCCTTTGGCTGATTCTATCCGGTTAAAATATCTCCCCTCTGCAAAATCAAGTTTCTGAATCTGATTATAGTCATGAGAAAATGTATTCACTGAAATATTTTTCAGCGATTCGCTCCTATATGCAACAGATTTTCTTGTACTGGCCTGAAAAACCACGGCTCTCGACAATTGAGAATGTTCCTTTATAAACCTGTATTCATCCAAATTGGGTATTGGCCTTTTCAGGTATTCCCACCATGCATACTCTTGCCCTGAAGGAGGTGTCCATGGCCACTTCTGAATATAGATAATATCATTTCCAAGGGTAGACAGACTTTTCTTTATGGAGCGCTCGAGCGAATCAATAACAGTAAACACAGAAATAATGGCAAAAATTCCTATTGTAATACCAAATAAGGTAAGGAAAGTTCTCAGTCTGTTAACTTTTAATGTATGATAAGCAGTTGAAAAACTTTCTGCGAGGTTTGTTAAAACTTTCATTTTCTTTCGGATTTTCTTCAATCGTTAAAATCATTCTCCTGGAACGAAAAAGAACAGGTTTTTAATGCTTTAAAAACATCCTTTGTTCAAATAATTGGTCGTTTCAATTCCCGAAGAATTACATGTTTTCAAAAATAGAAAGAAAATATCAGATTCATACAAAATAAAAACATGCATTTTTTTAATATTCCCCAAGTTAAATACTATCTTTGATGTTCCTAAAATTACAAATTATTTGATAAATTTGCTACACATAAAAAAGAATGGAAATGAGTAAGATAAAGAAAATTCAAACTGCCTTAATTTCTGTATATGACAAAGAAAATCTTGAGCCCATTATCCACAAATTGAATGAACTTGGAATCAAAATATATTCTACTGGTGGAACTCAAAGTTTTATTGAAAAAACCGGAGTAAAATGCAAAGCTGTAGAAAAAGTAACTAATTATCCTTCCATTTTTTCAGGCCGTGTTAAAACTCTTCACCCAAAAATATTCGGAGGGATCCTCGCCCGCAGAGACAACACAGAAGACCAGAAAGAGATTGATGAATACGAAATTCCCGAAATTGACCTGGTTATAGTTGACCTTTATCCATTTGAAGAAACCGTGGAACAACATGCTTCAGAAGAAGAAATTATTGAGAAGATAGACATCGGTGGCATTTCTCTGATAAGAGCTGCTGCCAAAAATTATGATGACGTTGTGGTTATTCCTTCTAAAGATCAATACAATGACTTGTTGGAGATTCTGGAAACCAGAAAAGGAGAAACTTCACTGGAAGAAAGGAAAAACCTGGCACTCGAAGCCTTTAATGTTTCTTCTCATTACGACACTGTCATTTTCAATCATTTCAATAAAAACAACGATAAACTAATCTTTAAAACCAGTCAGAATAAAGCAACCGTACTGAGATACGGGGAAAACCCTCACCAGGACGGAATTTTTTACGGTGACCTGAACGACATGTTTGATCAGCTTCATGGAAAACAAATTTCTTACAACAACCTGATTGATATAGACGCTGCCGTAAATCTGATAAACGACTTTGAACCCGGCACTTTTGCTGTACTAAAGCACAACAATCCATGTGGAATTGCCACAAAAGAGGACCTCACAGAAGCATGGAAGGCCGCTTTAGCAGGTGATCCTGTATCAGCTTTTGGAGGTGTTCTTGTAACCAATTCAAAAGTAGAAAAGGAAACAGCGGAAGAGATCAACAAAATATTTTTTGAGATTATTATTGCCCCGGCTTACTCTGATGAAGCACTGGAAATTTTAAAACAAAAAAAGAACCGTATTATATTAATTCAGAAAAGAGCGTGCTCAACCAGAAAACAATTCCGGTCTATTCTCAACGGGGTACTTGAGCAAAACAAAGACATAAGAACCGAGTACAAATCCGATCTGAAATGCGTTACAAAAAAGCAACCTGAAGCAGAAAAAACGGAGGACTTGCTTTTTGCAAATAAAATCGTCAAACACACCAAGTCAAATGCTATTGTTTTGGCTAAAGACAAGCAGCTCCTGGGAAGTGGCATGGGACAAACCTCAAGGGTAGATGCATTGAAACAGGCAATAGAAAAAGCCAAATCGTTTGGAATGGATTTAAAAGATGCGGTAATGGCCTCTGATGCTTTCTTTCCATTCAAAGATTCTGTGGAGATAGCTCATCAGCAGGGCATAAACAGCGTAATACAACCAGGAGGCTCAAAAAGAGATCAGGAATCGATTGATTTTTGTGATGAGAATGAAATGGCGATGGTATTTACAGGAGTAAGACATTTCAGACACTAAAAATGAATATTAACAACTTAAACCAACAATAAGAATGGGACTATTCTCTTTATTTACACAGGAGTATGCAATTGACCTGGGAACTGCCAACACAATTATCATCCACAACGATAAAGTAGTTGTTGATGAACCGTCTATTGTAGCTATTGAACAAAGTTCGGGTAAATTAGTGGCAATTGGACAAAAAGCGAGACAAATGCATGGGAAAACCCATATGAACATAAAGACTGTCAGACCGCTCAAAGATGGTGTAATTGCAGACTTTAATGCAGCGGAACAGATGATCAGGGGAATGATCAAAATGGTAAACCGCAGAACGCAATTTTTTGCACCTACTCTGAAAATGGTAGTATGTATTCCTTCGGGAAGTACAGAAGTAGAAATTCGTGCGGTTCGCGACAGTTCCGAACATGCCGGAGGCAGAGATGTATACCTGATTTACGAACCAATGGCAGCAGCAATTGGTATGGGAATTGATGTGGAAGAACCATCAGGAAGCATGGTTGTGGATATTGGCGGAGGAACAACAGAAGTAGCTGTGATTGCGCTGGGCGGTATTGTATGTAACAAATCAATCCGGATTGCAGGTGACAGCTTCACTGCCGATATTCAATCATATATGCGGCATCAGCACAATATAAAAATCGGGGAACGAACTGCCGAAGATATCAAGATAAATGTAGGATCGGCATTATCAGACCTGGAAAATCCCCCTGAAGATTATGTGGTGCGGGGACCAAACCTGATGACAGCCATGCCTGTTGAAATTCCGATCTCATACCAGGAAATTGCTCATTGCCTTGATAAATCAATCAACAAGGTGGAAACAGCGGTTTTAAGCGTACTGGAGCAAACACCTCCAGAGCTATACGGAGATATTGTAAACGAAGGAATTTACCTGACAGGTGGTGGAGCGCTGATGCGTGGACTGGACAAAAGATTAACCGACAAAATTGGAATACAGTTTCAGGTGGCAGATGATCCACTACATGCAGTTGCAAGAGGGACAGGAATTGCCCTGAAAAATGCGGACAATTTCTCATTCCTTATGAGGTAAGACCAGTAGTATTAGAGGACCAGATTTTTATGCAGAACCTAATTCGATTTCTCATTAGATACCATTTTTTGCTTCTTTTCATTCTAATTGAGGCTTTATCGATATTTTTACTCATTCAAAACAATAATTACCAAAACACAAAGTTTGTAGATTTTACAAGGAATATAAAAGGTTATTTCTTTCAGCAATCAGAAAAAATAAACAATTATTTTCATCTGAGAGAAGAAAATCAAAAGCTGGCTAAGGAAAATGTGGAACTGAGAAATTTTATTGAAAAAAACCTGCAATCCCATACCGATACATTAAAAACCGTTTCCGATTCTGTATACGATCAGCAGTATAAATATATTCAGGCCAACATTATTAATAACAGTATCAACAAACAACATAATTTCATAACCATTGACAAAGGAAAAGAGGATGGAATAAAAAACGAAATGGGTGTCATTTCACCAAATGGAATAGTTGGTATCATACGGGGAGTATCCAAACATTTTTCAACGGCCATTTCAGTACTTAACAGTGAACTTAAAATAAGTGCGCAGCTTAAAAACAGTGGATACTACGGTTCCCTGAACTGGAATGCACGGGATTATCGTTTCGTCCAGCTAAAAGATATCCCGCTGCATGCCAAAATAAACAAAGGAGATACTATTGTAACCAGTGGATATTCCTCAATATTTCCCGAAGGAATTATGATCGGTTTCATTGAAGATTATGAAGAAAAATCAGGGCGTTTTCTTGAAATTAAGGTTAAACTCGCCAATGATTTCAAAAAGATATCGAATGTATATGTAGTAAAAAATCTGTTCAGACAGGAAAAAAAATCACTTGAAAACATAAACGAAAACGAAAATGATTAACCGTTTACCAAGATATATTATTGTTTTCATTGTTCTGGTACTTGCCCAGATACTGCTGTTCAACAATATTCAGCTGAGCGGTTATCTGAATCCCTATATTTACATTCTGTTTATTTTGGTACTTCCTTTTGAAACACCCAAATGGGGTTTGCTTGCTGCAGGATTTATCCTGGGTATCACGATTGATCTGTTCAGCCATACTATAGGGATGCACGCCTCAGCAACTGTTTTTATGGCCTATTTACGTCCACATATTCTCAGAAACATGGAACCACGTGATGGTTATGAACCGGATACAGAACCTTCAATTCAGGACTACGGTTTTGCCTGGTTCCTGAAGTATTCAGCAATTCTTACACTGGCACATCACATTTTCCTTTTTTATATTGAAGTTTTTAAATTTGAAGGATTTTTCCAGACATTTTCAAGAGCTGTTTTAAGTGCTCTTATGTCGATACTGGTTATTGTACTTATTAAAATTTTTATCAGAAAATAGCATCATACATTGGATTCATACGCAGTTAGAAAAAATATTATTGGACTGGTAATCATTGTGATTGCCATCATCTATATTGGGAAGCTTTTTTCCATCCAGGTGCTGGATACGTCCTATCAATTATCTGCCAGCAACAATGTATTGCGCAGAATCACCCAATACCCTGCAAGAGGACTGATTTATGACCGCAATGGGAAGCTTATGGTACACAACCAGGCAGCTTATGACATTATGGTAACGCCAGGCAGGCTGGAACCATTTGACACTTCAGAATTCTGCAACATTTTGAATATTTCGGAGAAATACCTGAAACATAAGCTGGATTCTGCCAAAAATTACTCAGAATATAAACCTTCCGCTGTTTTGAACCTGGTTTCATCAGAGACTTATGCCAAATTCCAGGAGAAGCTCTACAAATTTCCCGGATTTTTCGTTCAGCCCAGAACTGTAAGAAAGTACAGGTGTCCACTGGCCGCGCATACAATGGGATATGTAGGAGAAGCCAGCCAGGCACTTGTAGACACAAACAACTATTACAAACCCGGAGATTATGTCGGGATCAGTGGAATTGAAAAAGCCTATGAGAAAGAGCTCAGGGGAATAAAAGGTGCCAAATTATACATGGTAGACGTACATAACCGGATAAAAGGACCATACAGGGAAGGGCGATATGATAAAAATGCGGTGGCAGGAAAAGATCTTACAACTACAATTGATGCAGAGCTCCAGCGATACGGGGAAAAACTAATGAAAAACAAAATCGGAAGTATCGTTGCTATTGAGCCTTCCACAGGTGAAGTGCTTTCACTTGTATCCACCCCTGATTACAATCCTGAATTACTGGTAGGCAGAAAAAGAAGAAGAAATTACCCTGAACTGAAAAGCGATACATTAAAACCTCTTTTTAACAGGGCTTTAATGGCAAAATATCCTCCGGGATCTACTTTTAAGGTTCTTACCGCCTCCATCGCTTTGCAGGAAGATGTGGTTTATACAGGCACCGAATTTTCATGTTATGGAGGATTCTACTACGGGAGCTTCCATGTTGGTTGCCACAGTCATAAATCACCCGTAGACCTTATTGAATCCATCCAGGTTTCCTGCAATGCCTATCATTGCAATACATTTCTGAGAATATTCAATAATAAAAAATATGAGACTCCTGCTGATGCTATGGATCAGTGGGAAAAGTATGTAAAATCGTTTGGTTTTGGACAGAAACTTAATATTGATCTTCCCAATGAGTTGCCCGGACTGGTTCCCTCAACTGAATACTATGATAAAATATACCAGGAAGGGCGCTGGAAACCCCTGAATATAATCTCTCTTGCTATTGGGCAGGGTGAATTAGGTATGACACCTCTTCAAATGGCAAACATGACCTCTGCCATTGCGAACAGAGGACATTATTATACGCCTCATGTAATCAAATCAATTGAGGGGAATCAGACCATTGCCGAAAGGTTCAAAAAGCCTCACCAAACAATGGTAGACTCAAGCAATCTTGAAATTGTAATCGAAGGGATGGATCTTGCAGTAAACGGACCGGCAGGCAGTGGAAGTACGGCAAGGACAGCAGCTATAGATGGAATTACGCTGTGCGGAAAAACCGGAACAGCTCAAAATCCTCATGGTGAAGATCATTCCATTTTCATTGCTTTTGCACCCAAAGAAAACCCAAAAATTGCTTTATCAGTTTACGTGGAAAATGGTGGATATGGATCTCGATGGGCAGCCCCTATAGCAAAGCTGATGACAGAAAAATACCTGAACGATTCAATCTCAGTAAAATGGTGGGAAAATTATGTACTAGATGCTAACTTAATTCAAAAGAGAAGAGATGAGGAGACGGATTGATATATGGTCAAATATGGACTGGTTCACAGTAACACTCTACCTGTTGCTGATTATTATGGGATGGTTGAATATTTATTCGGCTGTTTACAATGAAGAGCACCAAAGCATTTTTGATTTTTCACAGCGTTACGGAAAACAGCTTATCTGGATCGTGGCATCAATCGTACTGGCTGCTATTATTATGATGATTGACAGCAATTTCTTTTCATTTTTCTCCTATACTCTTTATGGTATTATTCTTTTTCTCCTGATTGCAGTTCTGTTTTTTGGCACTGAAATTCACGGAGCCAGGGCATGGTTTACTTTTGGAAACATAAGGTTTCAGCCCGCAGAATTTGCAAAGATCACTACTGCACTTGCCCTTTCAAAATATCTAAGCACATTCAATGTAAAATTGAATACTTATAAAACTTATTTCAGGGTGGCACTAATCATCTTTTTGCCCTTTGTTTTGGTTTTTATCCAGGATGCAGGAACCGCCCTGGTATTTCTTGCCTTCCTGATACCTCTTTACAGAGAAGGACTATCCTCTGCGGTACTGCTTCTGGGCGTATACATAATCATCCTGTTCATTCTTTCATTTTTAGTGGATAAAATATTTCTAGCCGCAGGAACCATTCTTATTGCAATGATCATTCTCTGGATTGTACATAAAAAATTCAGATATGTTTTTTATGCTGTTTTAATTTTTCTGGCCTCCACCGGTCTTTTATGGCTCATTCATGAAATTGCTGATTTAAACATTCCATTCACTTACATTTTCATTGCAGGGTTTATTTTTGCAAGTATTTTCTATTTTATTCTGGCTTACTGGTATAAAATCTCAAGGGTTTTTCTCCTGTTTGTCTTTGTTCTTTTTTCTATCGGTTTTACAAATTCTGTGGATTATGTTTTTAATAATTTCCTGAAATCTCACCAGCAAACACGAATCATGCAAATTATGGGGCTTGAGGAAAATCCACAAGGAGCCGGATATAATGTAAATCAATCAAAAATAGCCATTGGTTCGGGGGGATTAACCGGAAAAGGTTACCTAAAAGGCACGCAAACAAAGTTTGATTTTGTCCCGGAACAGAGCACAGATTTTATTTTCAGCACTATTGGAGAAGAATGGGGTTTTATCGGGTCATTTATGCTCATTGCCCTGTTCGTAACATTTCTTTTACGTTTAATCTACCTGGCAGAAAGACAGAGATCCCCTTTCAGCAGAATTTACGGATATGGTGTTTTGTCTGTTTTCCTGGTACACTTTGCCATTAATATAGGGATGACAATTGGGCTGGTTCCTGTAATCGGAATCCCTCTCCCATTTATTAGTTATGGAGGCTCTTCTCTCTGGGCCTTTACCATAATGTTGTTTATTTTCCTGAAACTGGATGTCAGCAGGCTTAAAGAATTAAGATAAAGTGAATTCGATTTAACAAATAACCTAATTTAGTTAATTAAAATATACTTAAATCTAACTCATGTTTTTATTAAAGTTCAATTGTCATCTTTAAAAAATAGTTAGTACATTTGGTAGTAAAGGAACCAAACCAGGATTTTTATGGCAGATACCCGACGAACTCAACTTTACAAATGCAATATCTGTGGAAATATTGTGGA
>Ga0209925_1000161_pt1 | contig 34508 bp, 26 predicted proteins | sample SalPonR2_A_D1_MG_FD_185702 | JGI IMG/M metagenome (GOLD analysis project Ga0209925, IMG submission 185702) | Salt pond soil microbial communities from South San Francisco under conditions of wetland restoration - Salt Pond MetaG R2_A_D1_MG... ... | reverse complement strand
TTCTGACCATACACCCTGCTGCATATTGGCGCCAAAAAATTTGGTGTTTACACCTGAACGCACAACAACATCGGGGAACAAATAAGCCACATGCTGGATTCCAACACCACAACCAACAGACAATACCGCATCGACCTCTTTTATTTTTGAGGCGGTTTGCTCATCAAAAAATTCCTCGTCGCACTGGCGTGTAATGGTTCGTTCCAGCACTTCAAGATTTTTATTCTCCTTTTTAGCTGCAAGTCTCAATTGTTTAGAAAGAATGCCTACCTCCTTTTCACCTCCTGTCATGCAGACAGTGACACAGGTTCCACATCCAAGGACCAGTATTTTGTTGTAGTCTTTAACAGCTTCAAAAATTTCTTCAAATGATTTTTGTTCAGCAACAATCATAGGATTTCCTCCTTTATTTTATATCTTTTATTTTACTGAAGATAAAAAACTTAAGCCTCAGCAATTTTTTGTTCTTCTTTTAAAATACTTTTTATCTTATCTGTAAATTCACGGGCTGTCTGGGCAAACAAAGGCCCTTCAGAAGCAGCAATATGAAACATATCAAGTTTTTCAGGGTTGATTCCCACTTCTTCCAGCTTACTTTTGGCAAACTCCACCCGTTTTTTAGCCCTGATATTTCCTTCCAGGAAATGGCAACTGCCCACTTCGCAACCAGCAACCATTACACCATCAGCTTCATCAACAAATGCCTGAAGCAGCATATTCACATCTACTTTGCCTGTGCAGGGTAATCGCACGATGTGAATATTGGTCGGGTATTGCTGCCGCATTGTACCTGCCAGGTCAGCAGCAGTAAAAGCACAATAGTGGCAACAAAAAGCAATTATTCTCGGTTCTTTTTCTTCCATAGTTTTTCTTATTTAACTTCTGTAACTTCTTCAATATCCTCTTCCAGAATATTATTAAACAGCGCAGTCTCCTGTGCATCGGTAAAAGTAAGCAGCTGAATGGCTTTGGCCGGACACGCTGCCGCGCAGTTTCCACATCCCTGGCATTTTGCCGGGTCAATTTCTGCTTTACCTTTATCATTAACAAACGGTGCATCGAACACACATTCTCTTAAGCACGTGAGGCATGAAGCACATTTGTCTTCTTCAATAACAGAGACCACCCCTCCTACTTCCAGGGTATCTTTTGAAAGTATAGAGGCGGCCCTGCCTGCTGCAGCAAGAGCCTGGGTAATGTTCTCTTCTGTATTCTTAGGCGAATGGGCCAGCCCACACACAAAAACACCTTCGCTGGCAAAGTCAACCGGCCGTAACTTGACATGAGCTTCCATAAAATTCCCGTGTTCATCAAGCGGTAATTTCATCAATTCCGAAAGCTGATGGTTTTCTTCTTCATTAGCCACAATGCCTGCACTCAACACAACCAAATCTGTCTGAATGGAGATACCTTCATTTATTACAGTATCTTTCACATGAACTGATAGTTTCCCATCCGATTCTTTTACTTCAGGATACTCTTTATCAGGGAAATGAATAAATTTAACTCCCAGTTCCCTTGCTTTTCGGTAAAAAACTTCCCGGTAGGTATAAGTCCTCAGGTCGCGGTAAAGAATATAGACATCTGCTTCCGGGTCCTTTTCCTTGATATTGATTGCATTCTTAATGGCTTCACTACAGCAAACCCTTGAACAATATCTGTGTTTATCATCCCGGCTACCCACACACTGAATCATGGCAACCGTTCCAAATTTATCCTTCTTATCAATTTCGAACTCCATATCGCGTTGGGTTTTCACCCTGTCGTCTTTACCATAGAGGAAACCATCGGGCTTAAATTCCTGTGCACCACTAGCAATAATTATTACACCATGTTTCACTTCAGTTTCTTCTTCACCACTCAATACTGTTGTGAAATTTCCTACCGAGCCGTTCACTGACTTTACTTTTGTGTTTGTCACAACATCTATCAGTTCATTCTCCTGAACTTCCTTTATCTTATTCTTTAAAAATTCCTGCCAGTCTTCGCCGTCAAGTTCCATTTTCAGATACACCATATTCCCGCCGAGATTCTCTTCTTTCTCGATCAGGTGGACTTTGAAACCCTGGTTGGCAAGCGACAATGAAGCAGTCATCCCGGATATTCCGCCACCAATCACTACAGCAGCTTTGTTTATTGAAATGTTTTTTAATTGTAATGGTTCAAGGTGATTGGATTTACCAATACTTCCACGAACCAAGCTTTTTGCCTTTTCAGTGGCTTTTTGGGGTTCTTTCTGATGCACCCAGGAGCACTGTTCACGAATATCGGTCATTTCAAACATATACTTATTCAAGCCTGCTTCTCGAAGGGTTTCCTGGAACAACGCCTCATGTGTTCTGGGCGTACATGAAGCCACAATCACCCTGTTCAGATCTTTCTCATCAATAATCTCTTTCATTCGTTTCTGCGTATCCTGCGAACAGGTGTACAAGGTATGTTCGGCGTGAACAACACCCGGTATTTTACTGATGTATTCAGATACTTTTTCCACATCAACCACAGAGGCGATATTAATTCCGCAGTGACAAACAAATACGCCAATTCGGGGTTCCACATCTTCAACCTGTTTTTCTACAGGGTATTCTTTTACTGAAGCCTCGGTATTACGGACTTCTTTCAGCATCTCGCTGCAAAGCGCAGCGGCTGCACTCCCCTGCATCACGGTTTCAGGAATGTCTTTGGGTCCGTTCCCTGCACCGCACAGGTAAATTCCCTCTTTGCTTGATGTTAAAGGTTGTAGAGGTTTTTCTTCAAAAAAGCCAAATTTATTCTGGGCTATATCTAAAATATTCGCCGTTGCAGTATTGGCAGGATTTGCAAGCAGTCCAACTGACAGCACCACCATCTCAAACTCTTCCTCTTTGTATTGGCCATCTTCAATAAACTGCAGCTGCAGGTCGCGTGACAAAGGATTCTCTTTAACAGAAGATATCTGGCTTCGAACAAAACGCACACCCGATTCGTATCGTGCCTGTTCATAAAAACTTTCAAATCCTTTTCCAAATGCGCGTATATCAATATAAAAAATGGTAGGTTCAATTTCCGGATCATGCTCTTTGGCAATCATTGCCTCTTTAATTGCATACATACAACAAACAGAAGAGCAATAATCATTACCGGTGGTTACATCTCTTGAACCCACGCATTGTATCCACGCAATTTTCTTGGGATTTTTTCCATCATAGGGCCTTTTCACATGTCCTTCATACGGTCCGGAAGCGCTTAATATTCGTTCAAACTGAATACTGGTAATCACATTAGGATAAATACCATACCCGTATTCCGGTTTCTTTCTTGCGTCAAAAGGTGTAAAGCCACCGGTTGCAATCACAGCCCCTACGTGTATCTGTCGTCTCTCATCTTTCTGGTCGTGCCTGATCGCTTCAGCTTTACAGGTTCTCACACATTCCATACATTCTGCACAGCTGGCGCATTGCAGACATCTTTTGGCTTCACGTATGGCCTCTTCTTCTGTAAAAGCCTTTTCTATTTCTTCAAAATTGCTGTTTCTTTTTTCCGGTTCAGCAACAGAAGTATGAGTTCGCTCTTTTTTACTCTTATCTATACCATCGGGCATCTCAGCAGAAGGGCCTGAATGCATAACAGGTTCCCGGTCAGTTCTTAATTCTTCTTTATCGATATATCGGGCAATAGATTCAGCCGCTCTGTGCCCTTGTGCTACTGATTCAACCAGCGATGAAGGTCCAAGCACCACATCACCACCTGCAAAAATTCCCTGTTGCGATGTTTCCAATGTTAATGGGTCACTGCTTAGCAAGCCTTCTTCCACCTCTATTTCATCCTTTATCCCCTCCAGGTCACATTCCTGACCGGTAGCCGGGATAATGGTATCTGCCTCAACAATATTCTTTTGGTCATGATCTACCTCAAGAGATCTTTTTCCATCTTTTTTGTAAATTGTTACGCATCTTTCAACCTCAAGGCCCTTCACTGTTCCGTCCTCGCGTACAATTCTGGCGGGAGACCATGAATTCCTTATTTCTACGCCTTCTTCCAGGGCCTCTTCAATTTCCCAGGAATGCGCCGGCATTTCTTTTTGGGTTCTTCGGTAAACAATCGTTGCTTTCGAGCCCAGCCGAACAGCCGAACGAGCCACATCGATGGCTACATTACCACCACCTATTATTGCAACATGAGAACCCATGGGTGGCTTTTTCCCCTCACTAATCTGCCGGAGAAATGGAATACCATAAATTATTCCCTCTCCTTCACTGTCTTCCAGCGGAATTTCTTTGGCTTTCTGAGCTCCAAGAGAAAGAAAAACCGACTGGTAACCTTCGTCTTTCAGGTCCTGTAGTGTAAAATCCTTGCCCAGCGTTGAATTTGTTTTCACTTCAACGCCTTTTCCAAGGATAAGATCTATTTCATAATCAAGGTAATCTTTAGGTAAGCGATAATCAGGAATGCCCGTGCGCATCATTCCTCCTAATTTACTGGAAGCCTCAAAAATAGTAACCTGGAAACCCTTTTTCACCAGGTCGTGAGCACAAGTTAATCCAGCCGGGCCGCCTCCAATTACTGCAATTTTTTCAGCTCTTTTTGCAATTGTATCATCTTCTAAAGACGGTTTTTTCAATTCTCCCTTTTCCAATAACGTCTTCTCGCGATCTGCAACGAATCTCTTGAGATTTCGCACAGATACCGGTTCATCTATCTCATTCCGGTTACAATTGTCTTCACAAGGATGGTGACAAACCCTTCCACAGACACCTGCAAAAGGCATCTTTTCACGTATAAGGTTAAGAGCCTCCTGGAACTTGCCTTTGGCAATCAATGCGGTATATCCCTGCACATTCACTCCCGCCGGGCAGTTGACTTTACAAGGTGCTTCCGGAGTACTCTTATCTATGGTATAAACATTAGGAATGGCCTGGGGATATAATCTGTAAATGGCTGTTCTCTCGGAAAGTTCACCATTAAAGTTATCTTTTCTGTGCACCGGGCATTCAAGCTCACATTCACCGCATCCATTACACTGATTTTCATCTACATATCGAGCTTTTTTATTAATTATTGCAGTAAAATTTCCTGCCTCGCCTTCAAGCTTTTCCAATTCAGCGTAGGAAATAATTTCAATATTGAGATGTCTGCCTGTCTCCACCAGCTTGGGAGATATCATGCACATGGCACAATCGTTCGTGGGAAAAGTTTTATCCAGTTTGGCCATATTTCCGCCAATAGACGGTTCCTTTTCCACGAGGTAGACTTTGTATCCCATTTCTGCACTGTCCAGGGCTGCCTGCATACCGGCAATCCCTCCTCCTACCACTAAAATCGAGCCAATTTGTTTGTTGTTCATATTAAAAGAACCTGTTTTCAAGTTTTTTCTAAATATCTTTATGACAAAGGCTTCATGGCCTCAAAATTCTTATCCATGCCCACTTCTTCGGGCTCACAACCAAATGCAAGTCCCATTAATTGTGTTATGAAAGGGGAAGGAACTGGCTTTTCAATGTTAAATGCCTCTCTCACTTTTCCCTGGTTTGTATCCAGGTTGGTCTGGCACATGGGGCAAGACACTGTAATACAGTCTGCCTCTCTTAAGCTTGCATCGTTCAATATTTTACCAACGAGTTTGGTTGAAATACTATCCACTGTAATGAACAAGCTGGCGCCACAACATTCCGTTTTATAAGACCAATCTATTACTGTTGCGCCAAGGGCCTCTGTAATCTTATCCATTGTCATTGGATATTCCATGGTATCGAAGGATGCCGGTTTGGGAACTCGTGTATTTAAACAACCGTAATAGCAAGCGACTACCATACCATCCAAAGGTTTTACAACTTTGGAGGAAATTTTTTCCAGTCCTACAACATTCACAAAAAAATCGAGAATATTACGAACCTTAACCTCACCTTTATAATTAAATCCGGCCTCTTTGTTTAATTCATCCCTCAGCTTTGGATCCCTATTCAATTCATACTCTGTACTTACCAGTCTGTGGTAACAAGAAGCACAGGGCACTACCAGATCCCTGATTCCCTGTTCTTCGGCAAGAGCAAGATTTCTGAGGTTTAACATCAGATTCAGTCTCTGATCGATCGATTTTACAGAGGTAGCGCCACAACAATTCCATTCCTCCATAGAATCCGAGGGTATTTCAAGAATCTCAAATACCTTTTCGATGCTTTTCAGGTAGTGGCTTGAACTTGTTTCCAGGCTACATCCCGGATACAATGCTATTTTATCGTTTTTCATATAAAAAATTCAATCATTATTTTCATATTGCTTCTCTTCAAACGAGACAAGCTTGTCATTTCTGCTTTAATACTCTCAGCTATTTTTCTTTAACAGCTTTTTAATCCAGTTTCGAAAGCCTTTTACTGCTTTAGGAGGTTGAATTTTTAATTTATTTTTTAAAAACATCTTGGGAGCCAGTAGTACGTTTTTAAAAGGTTTTCTCAAGCGTAAATTATACTCTCCCATGATTCTTAATTCATGAGCCTTACCTCTTTTCAGAATATCCTGGGCAAACGTTTGATGAAATTTATATACATCAGGCCTTTTCGGTTTAATACCCTTCTCTAAAGCTTTCTGTTTAAGGTTATTCATAATTCCGGTAATATCGATATCGTTCGGACATTTTACCGCACAGGCATAGCAATTTGCACATATCCAGATTGTCTCTGTGTTCAGGACTTTTTCCTCCAAACCCAGAGAAGCAAGGTGTATCACCTGGTGAGGATAAACGTCCATCTCCTCAATTACCGGACATCCACTCGAACACTTTGCACATTGATAGCAAAGAGAAGTGTTTTGGTATGAAATATTCTTTTCTTCCAATTCAGTTACTTCCATTTATTTAATTAATTTAGATTCAGAATATTTGATTGAATCAACATAAAACCTTATTTCTCGGGAGCATGTGGATTAAAGCTTTTTTCGTATTTGCTTTTAACCTCTTTAAATTCTTCCGATAAAGAATCATACACATCAATCGCTGCTCTTGATTTGTTCAGGGTATAAAAATGCAATCCGGGAGCGCCATTTTCCAGTAGATCGGTTGCCTGCTCAATAGCCAGTTCCAGACCTATTTTATAAATTTCTTTTGGATTATCCTGGTATGGCTCCATCTTTTTTTGGATGCTCTCAGGAATCGTAGCACCTGTTATATTGGCAAATTTTTTGATATTTTTATAATTGGTGATAGGAATAATACCAGGAATAATCCTGCAGTTAATTCCTTTCTGACGAGCTTTATCTAGGAACTCCCAATAATATCGATTATCGAAAAACATTTGGGTGATAAGAAAATCAGCACCTGCATCCACTTTCATTCTAAGGTTTATAAGATCTTCCTCTGTTGATTTGGCTTCAATATGTTTTTCAGGATAAGCGCCTGCACCTATGCAAAGATTATAGTTATCTCTTACAAAGCGTACCAAATCACTTCCATAGTTAAAACCATCAGGATTTTTCGGAAATGTTTTTTGTCCTTTTGGAGGATCACCTCTGAGCAGCATCACATTTTTAATGCCCATATCCTGTAAAATTCGCATATCGTAAGCAATTTTTTCTTTTGTAGCATTTACACAAGTATAATGAGCCATGCTAACAAAGCCAAGATTGTTATGAAACAGATCCACAAGGTTAAAAGTATTCTCCTGGGTACTTCCGCCTGCACCATAAGTTATAGAAACAAAAGAGGGATCAAGTTTCATGAGTTGTCCGGCATTAATTCCGAACTTTACTGCTGTCAGATAATCCTTTGGTGGAAAAAATTCAAAAGAATAAGTTCTTTTATGTTTTTCAAAAATTTCAGTAATCTTCATGTCTTATTTTTTCTTTTATTTTTTTTCAATTATTTATCATAGTCCAATACAGAATGCAGCCATTTCTCAGCCTCATCGACATCCATTTTAGCACGTCGTGCGTAATCCTGCACCTGGTCTTTTCCAATTTTTCCAATTCCAAAATATTTTGATGCATTGTGTGCCATATAAAAACCAGTTACTGAACTTGCCGGTTTCATCGCATAGCTTTCTGTAAGTTCAATTCCTATTTCATCCTCAACATTTAAGAGATCAAATAAATGACCTTTAAGAGTATGATCGGGGCATGCAGGGTAACCCGGAGCTGGTCTGATACCCTGGTACTTTTCTTTAATCAGCTCTTCCTTCGAGAGATCTTCAAAAGGTTCATATCCCCAGTATTTTTTACGCACCCATTCATGTAATACTTCGGCAAAAGCTTCAACCAGTCTGTCAGCAATTAACCTGAACATGATGCTGTTATAGCTATCTCCTTTCTGTTTGAACCTTTCAACATGTTTGTCAGTTCCCAGGCCGGTTGTTACTGCAAAACCTCCAAAATAATCTTTAATTCCGGAATCAACGGGAGCTACATAATCACTTAAAGAAAGAGCAAGCCCTTTCTTATCCCTTAGTTTTTGCTGCCTGAGCATGGGTATCCGTTGCGCAATTTTTTTCCTGGATTCATTTTCAAAGATAAGGATATCATTTCCATCTGAATTGGCAGGGAAGAGACCAATTATACCTTTTGGTTTGATGAGCTTCTCTGCAATAATTTCATTTAACATATTCTGAGCCTCATCAAATACCCTTTTGGCTTCAGGCCCCACCTTCTCTTTCTCGAAAATCTGAGGAAAAATACCCTTAAGTCCCCATCCATGGAAGAATGGGGTCCAGTCAATATATTTTCTCAGCAGATTCAAATCAAAATCTTCAAAAACTTTTGTTCCTAACATATTGGGTTTTACAGGCTTTTCGTGTTTGTAGTTGTACATAAAACGTTTCCTTCGGGCTTGTCTGAAGGAAACAGACTTTCCAGATAGTTTTCTTTTATAATATCTTTCCCTGATTCTTTTCTGATCTTCTTTAATTTCCTTAATTACCTCATCTACATTTTCTCCTGTAAGTTGATTGACCAGTGAAACACTCTTTGATGCATCAGACACCTGCACCACAACACCAGAATAATTTGGTGCCATTTTAATAGCTGTATGCAATGAAGAAGTTGTAGCTCCTCCAACTAAGATAGGTAGACTGAATTTTATTTTTTCAGCTTCTTTAATAAAATCAACCATCTGATCTAAAGAAGGAGTGATCAAACCACTAAGTCCAACTAAATCAGGTTCTTCATCTTTAATGGACTTCAACAGATCTTTATTGGAAACCATTACTCCAAGATCCTTAACTTCAAAATTATTTGACTGCAACACAAGGGAAAGAATATTTTTACCTATATCATGCACATCTCCATCCACGGTTGCAAGAACAATTTTTCTCTTCTTAACAGTTTTAAACTGTTCTTTAATTTCTTCATTCAGGAAAGGCATCAGTTCAGAAACAGCCTTGTTCATTACCCTGGCACTTTTTATTACCTGTGGAAGAAACATTTTTCCATCACCAAAAAGATTTCCTACTTCATCCATTCCTCTCATCAAAGGCCCTTCGATAATTTCAAGAGGATGCCCTGATTCTTTCCTCAGTTCCAGCAAGTCTTCCTTTATATAACCTGTTTCACCCGACACAACAGCATATTTAATTCTATTTTCTGCTGGTTGCTTCCTCCATTTAGAGGTTTGAATTTCTTTTTTGCCCTCTTTAACATACTTTTTCGATAACTCCAGGAGTCTGTCGGTAGCGTCTTTTCTAAGATAAAAAACCAAATCCTCGACATAACGTCTTAACTTTGCTGGTATTTCTGAAAATTCATATATCTTCCCGGGATTTACTATTGCAAAATCTAGTCCGGCATTTTCGCAATGATAAAGAAATACAGAATTAATAACTTCCCTAAGGTAGTCATTACCCCGAAAAGCAAAAGAAACATTGGTTATTCCTCCAATTGCCTTAGCATAAGGCAGATTCTGTTTTATCCATTGAACAGCCTTAATAAAGTCTTTTCCATAGTGATTATGTTTATCTATGCCTGTGGCTATTGTAAGTACATTTGGGTCAAAGATTAAATTTTCAGGAGGAAAATCCAATTCCCTTGTCCATATTTCATATGCTCTGGCACATATTTCAATTTTCCTTTCATAAGTATCAGCCTGCCCATTTTCATCAAAAGCCATAAAAATTGTATTGGCTCCTAACTCATTAATTCTTTTTGCTTTTTCTTTAAAATCTTGCTCTCCATCTTTCAGGCTGATTGAATTTACAATTGCCCTGCCCTGCATACTTTTCAAACTATTTTCAAGAACACTGAAATCCGATGAATCAATCATAAACGGAATGGTGGCAATTTCAGGTTCAGCGCCAAGAAGATTCAGAAAATATGGTAATGTATTACCGGCATCAACCATACCATCGTCCACACTAATATTGAGCATATCGGCTCCTGCCTCAACCTGTTGTTTTGCTACCTCAAAGGCTCCTTCATAATTTTCATTTAATATGTATGATTTGAAAATATTTGAGCCACTTACGGTAGTCCTCTCTCCAATTTGAATGAGGCGTGTAGTATCTTTTACTCCCAGTGACTGCAGGCCACTCAGTCGTGTAGTACGATTATGCGGCATAATCACCCTGGGATTATATTTTTCTGTTATCCGTTTCAGTGCTTTAATATGGTCAGGAGTAGTTCCGCAGCACCCACCCACAATATTTACATATCCATTTTCAAGGTATCTCTCAATCTGTCTTGCCATTTCAATAGCAGACTGGTCATATCCGCCAAATTCATTAGGTAACCCTGCATTAGGGTGTACGCTCACATTAACAGTAGATTTAATCGCAAGGCGCTCCAGGTAAGGCACCATCATATCAGCCCCAAAAGAACAATTCAGGCCTATAGAAAACAGGCCAAATGGTTCCAGTGAATTGAAAAAAGCTTCAACTGTCTGCCCGGATAAATTTCTTCCGCTTTCGTCGATTGTTCCGGATACCATAACAGGGATATCTTTAGAAACTTTTCTTTTTACCTGGTTAATTGCATAAAGCGCTGCCTTGGCATTCAGAGTATCAAAAACTGTCTCCACAAGTAAAACATCGACTCCACCGTCTATTAATCCTATTACCTGATTTTTATATGCATCTGCAAGTTCATCAAATGAAATATCTCTTAAACCAGGTTGGTTAATATTTGGTGAAATTGAAGCAGTTTTGGAAGTGGGCCCAAGCGTACCGGCAACAAAAAGGCATGAATTTTTATTTGCTTTTATTGATTCATCAACTGCTTCCCTGGCGAGACAGGCTGCATTTTTATTTATCTCATAATTATATTGTTCCAGATGATATTCATACAAACTATAATAATTTGCATTGAAACTATTTGTTGTGATAATATTTGCACCCGCCTGAATGTAACTTGTATATACATCTTTTACCAGCTCCGGACTTGTAAGATTTAAAACCTCATTCAATCCTTTCAGGGCAACCGGATGATTTTTAAACATCTCCTTCCGGTAAAACTCTTCCGAAAGATTCTTTTCCTGTATCCATGTACCCATGGCTCCATCTAAAACTAATATTTTTTCTTTTACTGCCTCACGTATATCCATGACATACCTGTTTCACAATTCAATAAAAAGCAATTCACTCGTTTAAAAAAATATAATTGGATGCTATTTCCTTTTGCAGGTGCGGAAAACCCTGATAATATTTTTCTTTTAGATCTCCAATGTGATACTCAATTCCCCTAATATATTCTGTGCAAAATTAGTGATTAATCCGCAAAATAACAAAAAAACCACTATTATATTAACTATTTATATTTCTTTATTTTATGTTATCATACCTTATACGCAGATATCTAATAAAATAACAATATGTTCTATAGAAACCATTCGTAGAATTCTAAATAAAATAAAAACAATTTCTAAGAAATAAAGGGAGTAATATTTTCAAAAAAAACGATCTTCCTTTGCAAAGAAGATCGTTAAAAAATTTTATGAACAACTATTTTCTTATATTATCCAAAGCGGCTTTAATATTTTGTTCTATACGATCGTGAACATTTTCAGATTCTGTATATTCAAACTTTTCTCCGGTAATTTTTTCGTAAAGTTCCACATAGCGCTCCGATACCTTTTTAACGAAATCATTTGGCATTTCAGGAACTTCCTGGCCTTCTTTCCCCTGGAAACCATTTTCTATAAGCCATTCACGAACAAACTCCTTTGAAAGTTGTTTTTGAGGTTCATTATTGTCAAATCTTTCCTGGTATTTATCAGCATAAAAGTACCTGGAAGAATCAGGAGTATGAACTTCATCAATCAGGTAAATTTTCCCATCTTTTTTCCCAAACTCATACTTGGTATCAACAAGAATCAGTCCTTTATCAGCTGCAAGTTTCGTTCCCTGCTCGAATAATTTCAGGCTGTATTCTTCAAGCAACTCATAGTCTTCTTTTGAGACAAGTCCCTGTTTAATAATTTCTTCTTTTGAAATGTCTTCATCATGACCTTCATGAGCCTTTGTAGTAGGTGTGAGAATAGGTTTCTCAAACCTTTGATGTTCTTTCATCCCTTCTTTTAGAGGAATACCGCATATTTCTCTTTTTCCTGCTTTATATTCTCTCCAGGCATGGCCTGTAAGATACCCTCTTACAACCATTTCTACAGGGAAAGCTTCTGCCTTATGGCCAATTGTCACATTAGGGTCAGGAGTTGAAATTTTCCATGTCGGAACAATAGAACTGCTGGCGTCTAAAAACTTATCCGCAATTTGGTTTAGCACCTGCCCTTTATAAGGTATTCCCCTGGGTAGCACAACATCAAATGCAGAGATTCGATCGGAAACAATCATCACCAGGTATTCATCATCAATGTTATACACATCTCTAACTTTACCCTTGTAGAAATCTTTCTGACCGGGCAAATTAAACTCAGTTTTAAAAATAGGATTTTGCATAGCTATTAATTATCTTTATTGTTAATAGATTTATTATAGGCCTCTACAATACTTTTCACCAGTTCATGCCTGATAATATCACGCTGATCAAAATAGACCATTGAAATACCTTTAATCCCTGATAGAATATTCATTCCTTCGATTAACCCGGATTTCTGTTTTCTTGGCAGGTCAATTTGTGTAACATCTCCTGTAACAATAAACTTGGCATTCTTTCCCATTCGGGTTAAAAACATTTTCAACTGATTCACCGTTGTATTCTGGGCTTCATCAAGTATAACAAAAGCATTGTCAAGCGTTCTTCCTCTCATGTAAGCTAGTGGTGCAATTTCAATAATACCTTCTTCAATAAATTCTGTCAGTTTTCTTGGATGAAACATATCACGCAGGGCATCATAAAGCGGTTGTAAATATGGATCTAATTTTTCTTTCATGTCTCCCGGGAGAAAACCCAGATTTTCGCCTGCTTCCACTGCAGGCCTGGTAAGGATAATCCGTTTTACTTGTTTTTCTTTAAATGCTTTTACTGCCAGGGCAATCGCCGTATATGTTTTACCAGTTCCAGCAGGACCTACAGCAAAAATCAAATCATTATTTTCATACTCTTTTACAAGTTTTCTCTGGTTTACTGTTCTTGCTTTTATAGCCTTCGCATTCAGACCATAAACAAGCGCATCTTCACTTTTTTCTCTGGCCTTCATCATTTCATCACCTTCATCGGCCAGCAGTGCATTAAATTCACTATCTTTTAAATGCTTAAATTTTTGAAGATATTCAAGTATCTCATCCACTTTTCTTTCGAAATTATTTATCTCATTTTCTTCCCCTCTTACTTTTATTTCGTTTCCCCTTGCAATAATCTTTAACTTGGGAAAATGTTTATTAAGTTTTTCCAGTCTGTTATTCTTCACGCCAAAAAAATTTACCGGCTCAATCCCTTCTAAATATATTATCTTTTCTATCATATGTTTTAAATAATATTGTTTAATTTTGAGCTATAAAATGAAACTATAGCAATATTTTTAACAAATCTAATAATTTATTTTGGTATTACCGAAAGTTGAAAACCAACATATCTGGTTTTTATAACAAACTGAAATTATGCCAATAATAACCTTAACAACCGATTGGAATAAAGAAGATTTTTACGTTGGTTCCATTAAAGGAAAAATTCTGAACCAATGTAAGAATGCTCAGATTGTTGATATCACGCATAATATAAAACCTTTTAATATTCCCCAGGCTGCTTTTATCCTTAGAAACAGTTATAAACATTTTCCCAAAGGCACAATTCATATCATCGGCTTAAAGTCTGAATGGTCTCCCAATCAAAATCATATTGCAGTAAAATACGACGACCACTATTTTATAGGAGCAGATAATGGTATCTTTGGTCTTCTGCTAAAAGAAAACAAAGGCACCATATTTACAATATCACACTCGTTTTCGAATCCATCTTTTCCTGAATACTCTGTTTTTGCCGATGCTGCCTGTAAAATATTAAAAGGTACTGATATTAAGGATCTTGGCGAACCCAAGAAACAATACAATAAAAAAATACCCCTGAGACCTACTATTGATGAATCAGTTATCATAGGGAAAATTGTATATATTGATTCCTTTTCAAACGCCATTACAAATATAACCAAAGACTTATTTGAAAGAATTTGTAACAAGCGATCCTTTCACATTTTTGTGCAGAGTAACACCAATAAAGTTAGTAAAATAAACAAAACTTATAATGAGACAGCTGAAGGAGAACTTCTTGCTTTATTCAACTCATTAGATTTGTTGGAAATAGCAATGAATGGAGCACCAGCAGCACAGATTTTATCACTTGACTTAGACTCTACTGTAAGAGTAAGATTTCTATAAATTATTAAGTAAAACCCAAAGTATGAAGAAAGAATTAGCAGCATTTGACAGATTACTAAATGTATTAAACGAATTAAGGGAAAAATGCCCGTGGGACAGAAAACAAACAATGGAAAGTTTGAGAAATTTAACTATTGAGGAAACTTATGAATTAGCTGATGCTATTTTAAAAAATGATGATACAGAAATAAAAAAAGAACTTGGTGATTTATTACTGCATATTGTTTTTTATGCAAAAATAAGCGATGAAAAAGGAAAATTTAATATTGCAGATGTCATTCACTCACTTTGTGATAAGCTTATCCAGAGGCATCCCCATGTGTTTGGCGATACCAATGTAAAAGATCATAAAGAAGTAGAAGAAAACTGGGAACAGATAAAAATGAAAGAAGGTTATAAATCAATTCTTTCAGGAGTACCAGATTCTCTGCCTGCACTTATTAAAGCAAACAGAATACAGCAAAAAGTAAGAGGAGTTGGTTTTGACTGGGATCAAAAAGAACAGATCTGGGATAAAGTGAAAGAAGAACTACAAGAACTGGAAGATGAAGTAAAACAAAGTGACCATGAAAAAATAGAAAGTGAATTCGGTGATCTCTTATTTTCAATAATTAATGCAGCAAGGCTATATGATATTGATCCGGAGAATGCCCTGGAAAAGACAAACCAAAAATTCACAAAAAGATTTAAATACCTTGAAAAGAAAACTGTTGCCGAAGGACTCTCACTTAAAAAAATGAACCTGGATGAAATGAACCATTACTGGGACCAGGCAAAACAAAATGATTAGTTGGTTTAATTTGTAACAATTCCAATTTATTTTCGTTTGAGTGAATATACTTTCAGAAACCAGACCGTGTGTTAATATTATTTAAAAATGAGAGAAGCTGAGAACCTCAGTAGACTGCTGGCTGAAAAGGAAAAACTTAAAGAAGAAAATAACCAACTAAAAAAACAAATACAGCAGTTAAAAGAGGATAATAGAAATTCAGAATTTTATACCAAGCAGGATGAGTGCATATACCCTGAAAAATTATTGTCATTCCTTTCACAGACAACAGGGGAGTTGAACAATTTCTCATCCGGTCAGGATATTTACGCGTATATTGCAGATAAACTCCATTATTTAATTCCAGATGCAACTATTATCGTAAATAAATTTTATCCCTGTAAAAATAAATTTGAGATAAAAGCTACTGCTGGCAATGAAAAGAAGAGAAAGAAAGTAATTTCCATATTGGGAAGTCAGTTAGAGGGAAAAATATTTAATATAAGCAATACTGATCCCAAAACAACCCTAAATGGACTAAAAAAATATGAACATGGTCTTTATGAACTCATGTTCCAGCAAATACCAAAAGACAACTGCATAAAACTTGAAAAACTTTTCTCTGCAAAAACTTTTTATGGAGTGGGTTTCAGAGCGAACAACAAACTATTGGCTTATGCTATAATCTGCTTACCCAAAAAGAAAAAAATAAATAACGCTGTATTTCTCCACTTGCTGGCTTCTCAAATTTCTCTTTTCCTGCAAAAAAACGAAGCAGAAAGAGAATTTGAAAAAAGTGAACAACTTCACAGGCAAATTACTGAGAATATGGTTGATATGGTGAGCATCACAGACAAGAAGGGAAATTTCCGGTATTTGTCTCCTGCCCATAAAAAAACGCTGGGATATGATACCGAAGAATTGATGGGAAAATCTATTTTCGACCTCCTCCATCCTAATGATACTGCTAGAATTTACCATCTGTTCAATGAAAAAATTAAAGATAACTCCTCAGCAAAAGCAGAATACAGGTATCGAAGAAAAGATGGAAAGTATATCTGGCTTGAAAGCAATGGAAATATTCTGAAATCGGAAAATAATGATGAAGGAGCTATTTTCGCAACCCGTGAGATCACTCATACAAAAGAAGCATATAATAATCTTTCCTTTATCTCAAGCTCAGGATTCAAATTTCTGCAGATACAAGACAAAGAAGAGATTTTTCAATATATTGGGCGGAAAATTTCAAACAATTACAGGAATTCAATTGTTTTTGTAAATTCCTATCATCCTGAGAAAAACATACTTAAACCTGAATTCATTTCAGGAATTGATTCCTCTATGAATAAATTGACAAAATTATCAGGCTTAAATCCGGATAAAATGGAATTTACTTTAGCCAATAAGCACTTAAATTTACATAAAGGAACGCTTCTGAAAATTAATAGCAGCCGATACAGATATGATTTTCCCGGTTTTCCACTAGATAAATTTAAAGAAATCAGGAAGTTGTTAAATATTAACATTATTTACTATATAGGACTTTCTGTTGAAAAGGAATTATTTGGCAACATTGTTATTGTAACAAGAAAGAATGAAAAAATTGAAGAAAATGAGACTATAGAGGCTTTTGCCAGGCAGGCTTCACTCGCCTTGTTCAGAAAAAAAATGGAACAAAAGCTTCGAAATGCCAAACAAAAAGCAGAAGAGGCTGATAGATTAAAATCCGCCTTTCTGGCTAACATGTCTCATGAGATCCGTACACCGATGAATGGAATCCTGGGATTTTCACAACTATTACGAACACGAGAGGTTTCAGAAGATAAAAAAAATGCCTTTTTAGACCAGATCATAAACAACAGCAAGCAACTGTTAACCCTGATAAATGATATTATTGATATTTCAAAAATTGAGGCCGGCCAATTAGAAATATACCAGGCAGAAACAAACCTTAATGAACTCATGGATGAAACATATCAGTTATTCCAATCCTATCAGAATAGTCAGGTTCGGTTAAAGCCGGAAAAGGGACTTGAGAATGAAAAAAGTCAGATATTCACAGACAAGCACAGGCTAAAACAGGTTCTTACAAACTTAATAAGCAATGCCTTTAAGTTTACATCACATGGAGAAATAGTTTTGGGCTACGAACTAATTGAAAATGCTTTTTTAAAGTTTTACGTCAAAGACACAGGGGAAGGAATTTCAAAAAAAGCACAAAAAATTATTTTTGACAGGTTCAAACAGGCAGATAGGAGTTCTACCAAAAACTTCAGTGGGACAGGCCTGGGGTTAGCCATTTCAAAAGAAATTACAGAAATGCTGGGAGGTAAAATCTGGGTAGAATCAAAGAAAAAAGAAGGTTCTGATTTCTACTTTACCATCCCTTACAAACCAAGCAGCACCGAAGACGGAAAAAAGAAAACAACAGACCTGAAAGAGAATTATAATTGGGAAGACAAAACAGTCCTTATTGTTGAAGACGATGAGAGTTCCTTTATTTTACTTTCTACCAGTTTGCAGGATACCAAAATTAAAATACTTCATGCATCAAATGGCAAAGAAGCGGTTAAAAAAACAGAAGAAAATAAAATTGACATTGTTTTAATGGATATTCAACTTCCCGTGATGAACGGATATGAAGCAACAAAAGAAATTAGAAAAAGAAACAAAGACTTGCCGGTTATTGCCCAAACTGCTTACGCCATGCAGAGCGATCATAATAAATCTATGGAAGCCGGCTGCAACGATCACATAAACAAACCGGTAGACACCAAAACACTAATGAAAAAAATGCATCAATTCTTATCCTGATCTTCCGAATCATCCTTTTTTTCCTGTGATTCCTGTTCTTCAGTATTCTCCGCGGTTTCCTTATTCTCTTCTTCTTTCTCCTCTTCTTCCTGGAAATTCAGCATATCGAGTTTATGAAGGAGGTTATACCACTTCAGTATTTTCTTCATATCAGAGGCATAGACTCTGTCTTTATCAAAATCAGGTATAATCTCCTCAAAGTAATTCTCTAATTCTTTCCCGGATGCTTTTTTGGGATTCATTGCTTTTTGTCCGTTTTCTTTCTCATGAATAGCTTTAAAAACTTTTTCCAGGGCAAGATCTCCTTCTTCGGTATAAACACTTATATCTTCCAGGGCACTTATCTGGGCCGCTGCATCCGCATTCATTTTTTTGCCGGTTTCAAGATTTTCTACTATAACCCCATTATGACTTTTCTTTAAATACTTATATAATCCTCCGTAACCTGAAATTGCTAAAATATCTTTCAACATAATATTTGTTTTTTTCTGCAAATATAGAATTAAACATGACTATTAACTCAAATTTCGCTCCTTTTTTATAGCTTCATAAGCTTCGTTGACTTTCTGAAATTTTTGATTGGCTACTTTTTGAAAATCTTCTCCTAAATAACTCACCTTGTCAGGATGATACTTATTCGCCATTTTCCTGTATGCCTTTTTTACTTCTTCATCACCGGCAGAGGAATCAATCCCCAATACTTTATAAGCCCAGTGGGTAGACTGGATAAACATAGACTGAATGGAATCCCTGTCTTTCATTGATATTCCCATCTGGGTGGCAATCTGCTGGATTAGATTCAGTTCGTTCTTATGAATTGATCCGTCGGCATTGGCCACACCATAAAGAAAATGTAATAATTGCAAACGAGAAGAATAATCCAGATTACTCTTTATTTGCTGAGTAACCTCCCTGACCGGAATATTTTGTTTCAAAATGTCTCTTAGCATCTTGATAGCCTCTGCAGCAGATTCTTCACCAAAATTTTTAACAAAGTATTGCTTTACATAATTAAGTTCAGATCTCAAGATCTTTTCATCGGCTTTCATCACTGCAGCCACAAGCACCAGCAAAGTCATGGCAAAACCACCGGTGGTGGTCATAGAATATCCCGATCTGCTTTTGCTTTCGCCCTGCTCCAGCATTGAACCCAGAACAAAACCGAGAATTCCTCCAATAGGGCCTAAAAACGCCCAGCCTAATCCTCCTGCGATCCATTTTGTAAATTTACCCATTTGTGCTTTTTCTTTTTAATTTTTTGTGAATCTCTAATATCTGTGGAATTATCATTTGGTTGCCATCATTTACAATGACTAAATCAGCCATTTTCATTTTTTCCCTCTCTCCCATTTGATTCTTCATTCTGTCAACTACACTTTGCCTGTCTATCTTATCACGCTCCATTATTCTTTGTATTTTAAGTTCTTCAGGAGCGGATACTATAATATTTATGTCCATATCTTTAAAAGCACCACTCTCAAATAAAATTGCAGCTTCTTCGATTATGTATGGAAAATCAGAATGTTCCTGACTCCATTTATTAAAATATTCTCTAACTTTCGGATGTATTATCTCATTAACTTGTTTTAACGTTGCACTATCGTTAAAAATTATAGAGGCTAATCTTGTTTTATTAATTCCGGTTTTTGTATAAATATCTTCGCCAAACAATCTTTTTAGCTCTTTTTTTACATCTGTATCTTTATCTAAAATCTTTTTTGCTTCATCATCTGCATAAAATACAGGAATACCTAATTCCTGGAAAATTCTGCAAACCATAGTTTTTCCGCTACCAATGCCTCCTGTAATACCAACTTTAATCATTCTTTTCTATTATGTAATCTACTTCTTTGGGGTGATAAGAAAAAGATTTTAGATAATCCGGGTATTTTGTAATTTCCACTTCCAGCTTTTCTTTATTGCCTTCTTCAATATCCTGGTAATCAACAGTTGCTTCAAACAATTCCTCGATCACACTTTCATAATTACTAAAGCCAACCAGGTAATTGATTCGTACATTATTTGGGAATAATCTTAACATGACACTATCAGGTTTATTAACAATTCTAATATCAATGGTTAGTTCTCCCTCATTAAACTGCTCAACCCTTAAATTAAGAGTTACCATGCCAGGTGTAATCTCAACCTGTTCATGAACCTTCTTAAGTGGTATTTCTTCACTTATATCTTTATTCAATTGAAGAAATTCATAATACTTTGTAGTTACCTCTCTAACTGTATCAAGAACAGAACTTGGTCCTGAAATCACAACGCTGTCCGGTTCAAGCTGAACATCTTCTTTAAGCATCAATTGTTCTTCCAGAGTGTATTTAATGTTTGGATTTACAGGAACCTTTTTTTGTATTCGCTCTGCAAATTCAAAAAACAATGTGTCAGGCGATATATCCAAAATTTCCACTTCAGAGCTCAACTGCTGAGAAATTCTATTTTGAGTTGTACTTGTCAGAATATAAAATTTAACTGATTGTTTGTTCTCTTCAGAATGATATAAATTGTATGCCCCAACACTCAATTCAACTGGATTTAAATTGTTGCTTATTTTATATTCCAGTATTTTAAATCCTTTTCCTTTAATTTTCAAATTTAACTTAGAGGGCAACTCTCCTACATGTACTTTCTGATCAGGAAAATTTGTGTAGCTAATCGGATAGGAAATTCTTGCAGTATATTGATTATCTAACTCATTAAGAAGCCAAAGGATCGACGATATAATAAGAAAAAAGAGAAAAACCCCTATCCGTTTGCTATAGAACATTTTCTTTACTCTAGCAAAAAAAAGATGAAGAATATTTTTCCCTTTTTCTGTTTCCACAGAAGAAAAAATTATTAATTAAATCCCTGGAGAAACGAATGAATGATTTATAATATTCGTTTCTCCGGAAAACTAAAATTATTTTTTATCTCCAAGTTGCTGTGGGTTTTGAACAATAGCGTTCTTATCAATTTTCAGCTGACTTTGATCCTCAACTTCAACGATCACGGATCTTTCCTGCACACCCACTATTTTTCCATAAATACCACCTGTTGTAACGATTTTATCGCCTTTTTGCAGATTTTCACGGTATTTTCTAAGTTCTTTCTGGCGTTTTACTTGTGGCCTGATCATAAACAGGTAAAAAACCACAATAATTAAAAGTAAAGGCCATAAAGAAACTAATGGACTTTGACCTTCCTGGGGTTGCATTAAAATAATTTGAAACATTTCATTCATAGTTCTCTTCTTTATTTAATTTATAATCACTTTTGCTTTGATTGTTAATGTTTTTTCTTTTAAAGGCGTATTTGCCATTATCTTCACAGATTTGTACTGGTTTCCCCTTCTTCCGCTGCTATCAAAAATAACTTCTACAAAACCTTCTTCTCCGGGTTCTATAGGTTCCTTTTTATATTTAGGTACTGTGCATCCGCAAGCTGCATAAGCATCTTTTATAATTAATTTGCCATTACCTGTATTCTTAAATTCAAATGTGTAAGAAACCTTTTCACCTTGCTTAATAGTACCAAAATCATAATAATGCCTTTCAAATTCTATTTTGGGTATCCCTTTTTCTGATTCTTCAGATGCATCCGTCTTGTTCTTGCCATTTGAACATCCTGCAACCCAAAAAAATAGTAAAAAGCCAATTATTAAGTTTTTATATAGCATAATCGAAGGCAAAATTAAAGAAATTATATTAAATTAAAGAACGTTTTCTTATTGCTCTCCAATTAAACCTCTTCCCTGCTTATTAATTTTATTTTCTTCCTTAAGATGACTGACAATTTTATCAAGAATACCATTAATAAAAACATTGCTTTTTTCTGTACTATAATACTTTGCAATCTCAATATATTCATCCAGTGTCACACGGGTCGGAATAGAGGGAAATTCCAACAACTCATTAATAGCCATTTTCATAATAACCATATCCATAAAAGCAATTCGCTCAAAATCCCAATTTTTAGAATTTTCCTTAATTAACTCATCGTATTGGTCAAAATTCAACAATGTTTTTCTCAATAATTTTTTTGCATATTCCTTATCCTCATCTTTTCTGAAAACAGGCTGAATCAATTCCGGAATATCATCTTTATTGTTAATTTTTTTAAAAGATTTGATGATTAAGCTTATAACCAACTCTACTTCATCATTCCAGTATATGCTAAGCTCTTCCAGTTGCTGATAAAGAGGCTCAAAATCAGGCAATAAGTCTGAATAAATACGAGTTACGAAAAGCTTGTCATCCTCAAAAGATTGTCCGTTAGATTCTATGTAATCCTTATAAACAGAACTCTCAATCATCTTTTGATAAAAATCTTTAACTAATTCTCTCTGATTTTTCCATCCCAGCTTATTGTTCTGAATATAACGGGATAAAGCTTCATTTTCTTCAAGGATCTTAACAAATTGATTGTCTATAAATTTGGTGTTAGGATTTAAATCTTCATAGGTTGGGATCTTTTTTGTTTTGGCTGTTTCAATTTTTTCTTCTGCGAAATTCCGCAACTCTACGCAAAATGCAATCATTTTGTGGTACAAATCATAAAAACGATTGATACTATAAAACAAATCTTTTTCAGCAGCAGCAAGATCTTTCCCTTCTGAAAACCGATATGCGAAAATAACCTGTAAAATTTTAATTCTAAGAAGTCTTCTGGTAATCATCAAATTAATCCTTATTTTTTATAATAGAATATCCTGCAAAATAAATGAAAAAATAAATGGAAAGATAACTTTGCCTGAAGTTTTTATAATTTTAATTTTTATAAACTGTTTAGATTTTATTTAAAAATTATACTTTATCAAATTTTAAAGATGGCATTTCACTAACCCGTCCTATCTTTAGGGCGGGGTTATCCAAGGTTATTTTGTTAAGGCAAGTTGAAATTTAAACATAGAAGTTTATAAGACAATTAACTTAGGTCATTTTATTAAGAATAACTTTTTTGGTATGAAAAATGTAATATTTTTAATGAAAAAAGATAATTTTGTGAATTATTCAATCAATAATTTTTTACTTTTGAAAATGTAAAGTGAAACTATAAAAAGTTATTAATGATGGACGGATACGAAAACAATGAAGAAAAAGGGAAAAATGGAAGAGACATTATTTTCTCAAAAGTAATCAGAGCTGGAAAAAGGACTTATTTCCTGGATGTTAAAGCAACGAGGAAAAATGACTACTACTTAACCATTACGGAGAGTAAGAAGCGTTTCAAACGCAATGGGAAAAGATTTTTTGAAAAGCACAAAGTCTTTTTATACAAGGAAGATTTTGACAAGTTCACTGAGAGTCTGGAAGAAGTGATTAACTTTATCAAGACTGAAAATCCTATGCGACAACAAGAAGAAGTTTCTGAAGAAACAAGCTCTGTTGAAGCACAAACAACACAGGAGGAGAAACCACAGGAAGTAAAAGAATACACCTCCAATGTAGATTTTGAAGACCTGGAAGAACCAAAAGAATAATTTAATCTCCAAAGCCGGTTGCAAAACCGGCTTTTTTTATGCACATATCAAAATTATCCCTTTAATAAGCTAAAAAGTTTGCTTTTAAACATCTGAACAATTCTTTTGTATCCCTTGTATTAGTTGGAAATAGAGAAAAATAATACTAATTTTGTAGTTTTTTGATCAGATAAGTGTTTAGGACAATTATATAATGAGATTATCAGAACTCCATAATAATGAAACAGGTATAATTACCAAGGTAAGAGGAAGGGGAGCGTTCAGGAAAAGAATTCTTGAAATGGGCTTTGTGAAAGGGAAGCAGGTTACAGTTATTAAGAATGCCCCACTCAGAGATCCAATACAATACAGGATAATGGGTTCTGAAGTTTCTCTGAGAAGAAGCGAAGCTTCCTTAATTGAAGTTATTACCAAAAAAGAGGCCAAAAAAGAATACCCGGACAAATTCAACGGGGTAATTACAGATAAGCAATTAAAAACAACTGCCCACCAAAAGCAAAAAGAAATTAATGTAGCCCTTGTTGGTAATCCCAACTCAGGTAAAACAACCCTCTTTAATTTTGCCTCAAAATCAAGAGAGCATGTAGGAAATTATGGGGGGGTTACGATTGATTCTAAAAAGGCCAGCTACAAACAGGATGACTACAGGTTTAACCTTACTGATCTGCCGGGAACCTATTCTCTATCGGCCTACTCACCTGAAGAACTTTTCGTAAGAAAACACATACTGGGTGAAATGCCGGATATTGTAATTAATGTGGTTGATGCCTCCAACCTGGAAAGGAATCTTTATCTTACTACCCAACTGATAGACATGGATATAAAAGTCATCATAGCATTAAATATGTATGATGAAATGAAAAAGAAAGGAGACCAGTTTGAATATGAATCCCTTGGGAAAATGATGGGAATACCTATTATTCCTACTGTTTCTTCCAAAGGGACAGGAATAAAAGATTTGTTTAAAAAAGCTATCCAGGTGTTTGAGGATAAAGATCCTACTGTGCGGCACATTCATATTAATTATGGTACCAATGTTGAAAATTCAATCAGCAACATTCAGGATGAAATCTGGAAAAATCCAAGGCTTACCGACATAGTATCTTCCCGGTTCTACGCTATTAAATTGTTGGAAAAAGATTCTGCAGCTGATTTCATACTCTCAAACTGGGATAACTATAAAAATATTAAAAAAATAGCAGAGCAAGAGATTGAAAAACTGGAATCTCAATTGCATGAGGACAGCGAGTCCATTATTACAGATGCTAAATATGGATTTATTGCAGGAGCCCTTAAGGAAACCTACAAGGGAAATTTAGAAAGTAAACACCGGGGAAAGACGAATAAGATTGATAAATTCCTGACAAACAAATACCTTGGATTCCCTATTTTTTTCCTTTTCATGTGGATCATGTTTGAAGCTACTTTCAAACTGGGGAGTTATCCTATGAATTGGATCGATACACTAATAAGCGAAGCAGGTACTTATATTGAAAGTGTTATGCCCGCGGGTGCATTAAAGAATCTTATCATTCATGGTATTATTGACGGCGTTGGAGGAGTAATTATATTCCTCCCCAACATACTTATCCTTTTCTTTTTTATTTCACTAATGGAAGACAGCGGCTATATGGCTCGTGCTGCCTTTATTATGGACAAGATAATGCATAAAGTCGGATTACATGGGCAGTCATTTATCCCTTTATTAATGGGATTTGGATGTAACGTGCCGGCTATCATGTCCACCAGAACCATCAAAAACCGGAACAACAGACTTGTAACCATTCTTATTAATCCCTTTATGTCGTGTAGTGCCCGATTGCCGGTTTATGTTCTGATTATTTCGGCCTTTTTTAAAGAATATTCCGGTACCATTCTCTTTGGAATTTACATCTTTGGAATTCTAATGGCCGGATTAGTAGCTATTATTTTCAAAAAGACCATGTTTAAAACAGATGAAGTTCCCTTTGTTATGGAATTACCCCCTTACCGGATGCCCACTCTAAAAAACACAACACAACACATGTGGAGTAAAGGCTCCCAATACGTAAAAAAAATGGGTGGTGTTATTTTGGTAGCCTCTGTTATCATCTGGGCCTTAGGATACTTTCCGAAAAATGAAGATATAAAACAGAAGTATGAACAAAAGATTGAACAAAATGAGAAGAAATACGATCAGCTATTAGCACAAATTCCTGAAAAATCGATCAAACAAATTGAACAGGCACAAAATAAAAAAGACTCTACTCTCCGGGAGTTACGGGCAGAAAAAGCCTTTGCTCAGCAGGAAAATTCATATATCGGTAAAATAGGCAAAGGCATTACACCTGTTATGAAGCCCCTGGGTTTTGACTGGAGAATGAGTGTAAGCCTGCTTTCAGGGGTTGCTGCGAAAGAAATTGTGGTAAGCACAATGGGTGTTCTATACCAGGATGAAACATCTGCCGGCAATAATTCTGAAAAATTAGTTCAACGGTTGCAACAAGCTAAATTTCAATATGGAGAAAGAAAGGGTGAAAAAGTATTTACCAATGTTACAGCCTTAGCCTTTTTAGCCTTCATTTTGTTATATTTCCCATGTGTGGCAGCAGTAGCTGCTATAAAGAAAGAAACAGGAAGTTGGAAATGGGCGCTTTTTGCGATCTTATATACAACTTTACTTGCCTGGCTTATTAGTTTTGGTGTTCAACAAATCGGACAGTTGGTTGTTTAATTAATAGTTATGATACAAAATATAATTGCACTTTTTATTGTTTTTCTTGCTGTAGCCTATACTGTGTGGCAAATTGTACTATTCTTCAGAAACGCCAACAGCAGCCAGAAAGGGTGCAGTTGTACGGGTTGTGGACTTTCTGCCAAAAACGATATTCTCAAAAAAATAAAAACAAAAAAATAAAAGCTTTCCGGTTTTACTCAAAATTCTTGCTATATTTATTCAAAAAATAAACAATGGATTATGTTTTGCTTGTTCTTGGCCTTGTTTTGCTTATAGTAGGATTACTTGGTTGTATCTTACCAATAATTCCCGGGCCTCCTCTTAGTTATGGAGGCATTATTCTTTTGCATCTTACCAAATTTGGTGATTTCTCAACCAATTTCTTAGTCCTGTTTGCCATTCTGGCTGTTGTTGTTACCGTGCTTGATTATTTTGTTCCGATTTGGGGAACAAGAAAATTTGGGGGAACCAAATATGGAAGCTGGGGAGCAACCATTGGAGTTATTCTTGGGTTGTTCTTCTTTCCACCCATCGGGCTCATCATCATGCCTTTTATTGGCGCTGTAGTAGGGGAAAGCATCAAAGGATCAGATTTTGAAGCCTCTTTAAAAGCAGGGTTAGGGTCATTCTTTGGTTTTCTTTTAGGAACAGGCTTGAAACTAATTACATCGCTTATCATGACTTTCTATTTCTTTAAAGAATGGCTATAAAAAAAGGCCGCCAAATTTGACAGCCCTTTTTAGTTTCAATATTATCTGAATATTTATTTTTACTGACCTAAAGTAGCAACCATAACTGCTTTTATGGTGTGCAGACGGTTTTCTGCTTCGTCAAAAACAATTGAATGTTCTGACTCAAAAACTTCTTCAGCAACTTCCATTGATTCAATTCCAAATTTCTGGTATATTTCTTCCCCTATTTCTGTCTCACGATTGTGGAAAGCAGGAAGACAATGCAGGAATTTTACTTTAGGATTTCCGGTTTTTTCAATCATATCCTGGTTAACCTGGTATGGTTTTAACATCTCAATTCTTTCTTTCCAAACTTCTTCAGGTTCTCCCATAGATACCCAAACATCTGTATAAAGGAAATCACAACCTTTTACACCTTCTTCAACATTGTCTGTAACAGTAATTTTAGCGCCAGTCTCTTTGGCTATCTCTTTTGCCTGCTTAACAAGGTCCTCTTCGGGTTGAATTTCTTTAGGAGCTACAGAACGGAAATCCATTCCCATCTTGGCTGCTCCGATCAATAAAGAGTTACCCATATTATTTCTTGCATCACCCAGGTAAGCAAAAGCAACTTTACTAAGTGGTTTATCGGTATGTTCCTTCATGGTTAAGAAATCAGCCAGAATCTGAGTTGGATGAAATTCATTTGTTAATCCATTCCATACAGGTACTCCTGAATATTTAGCAAGTTCTTCCACTTTTTCCTGTCCAAATCCACGATATTCAATTCCATCATACATTCTTCCAAGAACTCTTGCTGTATCTTTCATAGATTCTTTTTTACCCATTTGAGAACCAGTGGGGCCAAGATAGGTTACAAAAGCACCCTGATCTTTAGCTGCTACCTCAAAAGCACATCTTGTACGGGTTGAAGATTTTTCAAAAATCAATGCTATATTTTTCCCGGATAGCTTTTGTTGCTCTGTTCCTGCGTATTTTGCTTTTTTCAAATCCTGTGAAAGTTCCAGCAAGAAATTGATCTCCTTTGGTGAAAAGTCCAGCAATTTTACAAAACTTTTGTTTCTGATATTAAAAGCCATAATTTATTATTTTTAGGTTTATAATTATTATTCGTAATCTTTTATAATTCTCGTTCCGTATGTTTTATCCTTGAGCAATTTTGATTCTGTAATTACACTTTTATCTCCTCCTTTTTCAACAAACTGCACAGCAGCTTTAATCTTTGGAGCCATACTTCCCTCAGAAAACATACCATCATTAAGATATTTTTTGGCATCAGCAATGCTTAAAGGATCGAGTTTTTGCTCATTGGGCTGTTTATAGTTTATGTAAACATATGGGACATCTGTTAAAATATAAAATTCATCTGCTTTAATCCTGGCTGCTAATAATGAAGATGCCATATCCTTATCAATAACAGCTTCAGAAGGTCTTACCCGTCCTTCCTCATCTATGTAAACAGGAATTCCTCCGCCACCTGAAGCAATAACAATATTGCCTTTTCTTGCAAGATCTTCAACAACCCGCTCGTTCATAATCTTTTTAGGTAAGGGAGATGGCACAACTCTTCTCCATCCACCATCTGCTTTTACTTCTTCTTTAAAAACCCATCCTTTATCCTTCGCCAGTTTATCTGCTTGTTCTTTATCATAAATTTTACCAACTCTTTTCTGTGGGTCCTTAAAAGCAGGATCGTCTTTATCCACCTGAACCTGTGTAACCAGGGTTACTACCTCCTTGTCAATATTATGTTTTTTCAGAAGATTTAACATCATCCTCTCTATCATGTATCCAATCTCACCCTGGGTATCTGCCACACAAACATCTAATGGCATTTGTGGAAGATCATAAACATGTTCTCCTGCATCATTTTTCATTAAAAGGTTTCCGACCTGTGGTCCGTTACCATGACCAATTACAATGTCATAATCCTCCTTTAGCAGGAATAACAAATTCTCCAGTGTATCTGTAACATTTTGCTCTTGTTCCTCAATGGTACCAACCTGATTTCCTCTTAAAAGAGCGTTTCCTCCTAATGCAATAACAGCTAACTTTCTCATATACAATTTTTTATGTTTTTTAAAATAAGAACTACAAATCTAAAAAAAATATAATTCAAAATACAATTAGAATATGAATTATTTTGTTTCTTCAGATTACACCTTTCCAGATAAATACCCTTAATTTTCATGTAATTTGAATTTATTTTTCTATTTTTACACATAGTATTTTAGAATGAATAGAATAAAAAGTCCCGCATGTCAATAAAAAGAATAGGTTTCTATCTATCCGTTATCGTTTCAGTTTTTTTTCTTACCCATTGTAAAAAGATCGTTGACAAGGATACTTTTAAAGAAGGAATAATTAAGTATGATATTCAATACCCGGGAGATTCACTTGACAGTTTTATTCAGAAATTTCTTCCAAAAACAATGGTTATAGAATTCAGGAATAACGATATTAAAAATCAATTCAAAAGTGCCTCCGGTTTTGTTAATTTCTGCCACATAAAAAATTATAATAAAAAAGAAGATGTTACTTTAATCAATTTTTTCAATAAGAAATATAAATACATTGAAAACTTTAACCAGCCTTCCCTGATATTCAAAGAGAGAGAAAATATTAACCTTCAATATACCCAAGAGAAAAAAGAAATAGCCGGATTTCCCTGCAAAAAAGCGATTATTTCATTCATGGAAAATGGGGACACCACCTATATTGAAACTTATTACACAGAAGAAATCGATATTAAAGGATTTAACGACCATACACCTTTTGAAAAAATTGATGGTGTTCTTCTTGAATTCAAGCTAAATATTTACGAAATCCCCATGAAATTCAAGGCAAGAACTGTCAAAAGAGCTAATATTCCGGAAAAATCCTTTAAAATACCTAAAGGCTACAAACAAATTAATCGCAAAACAATGAAGGAGATTATGGAGATCCTTAAATAATTTTATTTTTCATCTTTTCTTTTATCGTATATTTTGTTTTATTTTGCAATTAGCAGGCCTTAAAGAAAATTTCATTTAAAATTATAATATTCAGCAATTATAATCTAAAAAGGCCATATAGATATAAAAATAAAGCCTGATGAGTAATAAAAATCCAAATAATCAGAATGATAAAATAAAAGCCAGGAATGACCGGATAAAATTTCTTACAGGTCTTTTTTTCTTTTTGCTGGCCATATACCTGATTATTTCATTCATTTCTTTCTTCTTTACCTGGAAAACAGATCAAAGCTTCGAATGGGGACAGGTATTGTCTAACTCAACAGTTGTTGTAGAAAACTGGGCCGGAAAATTAGGAGCCAGGATTTCAAACTTATTTATTGCTAAATGGTTTGGGGTAGCTTCCTTTGCATTACCCTTTGTACTCCTCGTGATAGCTCTCAAACTTTTCAATATCAGATTACTACCCATTAAAAAAACGATAATTTACTCAGTTCTCGGAATGATCCTCCTTTCATTAATCTTAGGATTTTTATTTGGTAATATGAATGGATACCTGGTGAACGGACTGGGCGGAAGTCATGGAATGTATCTTTCAGACTGGTTCAACTCTTTAATAGGAAAAACAGGAACAGCATTTCTCTATATAATCTTCATTTCAGCATATATTCTTTCTTTGACACAGAAAACGCTCACCCAGCTAAAACAGGAAATTGGTAAAATTTTTAGCCCACAATTTCTTAAATCTATTGTCTCCTTTGTTGCTAAAGAAGAAGGGAACAATCCACAAACAAATCTTCAGCCTGAAGGTAATAAAACAGGAAAACAGGAAAAACAGGATTCGGGTTTCACTTTTGTAGATACAAGAAGAGAACAAAAGGAAGAGACAGAAGAGACAGGAAGTAAGAAAGAGACAGAAACTCATCAAAGAGAAAACCGAAAAGAAGAAGAAACCACGGATAAAGAAGATGAAGAAATAAAACTAACCATTGAGAAATCTGCCTCGGAAAATGGTTCTGATGCGCAGAATTCACAAACAGTTAAAGATTATGATCCAACTCTCGAACTCAGTCAGTTTGAATTACCCCCTATCGAGATTCTGGAAGAGTATGATGATGAGAAAGAAACACAAATAAACAAAGATGAAATAATAAGAAACAAAAATAAAATCGTTGAGACCCTGGGTAATTATAAAATTCAGATAGACCAGATCAAAGCTACAGTCGGCCCAACCATTACCCTGTACGAAATTGTTCCAGCGCCAGGAATAAGGATTTCTAAAATAAAAAACCTGGAAGATGATATAGCTTTAAGTCTTGCAGCCCTTGGCATAAGAATAATTGCTCCCATACCCGGGCGGGGTACAATCGGTATTGAAGTACCCAATGAAAACAAAGAAATCGTTAGCATGCGGTCGATACTGACTTCAAAAAGTTTTGCAGAGTCAGATTATGAACTACCCCTGGGACTTGGCAAGACAATTTCTAATGAGTCGTATGTTATAGACCTGGGAAAACTTCCGCATTTGCTTATTGCAGGAGCTACAGGACAAGGAAAATCTGTTGGACTGAATGCCATAATCACTTCACTTCTGTACAAAAAACATCCGGCACAACTTAAGTTTGTGATGGTTGATCCTAAAAAAGTAGAACTTACGCTCTATTCAAAAATTAAAAATCACTATTTAGCCAAACTCCCGGATGTGGAAGAACCAATAATTACAGATAATCAAGATATTATAAAAACACTCAACTCACTATGTGTTGAGATGGATGAAAGATATAACTTGCTAAAAGCTGCACATGTAAGAAATATTAAAGAATACAACAAGAAATTCATAAAAAAACGCCTGAATCCGGAAAAAGGGCACAGGTACCTTCCCTACATTGTATTGGTAATTGATGAGTTTGCTGATCTGATCATGACTGCGGGCAAAGATATTGAAGGCCCGATAGCACGGCTTGCGCAGTTAGCCCGGGCCATTGGCATTCACCTTATTATTGCCACTCAAAGACCAACTACAAATATCATTACAGGGGTCATAAAAGCCAATTTCCCTGCAAGAATTGCCTTCAGAGTGACAGCAATGGTTGATTCAAGAACCATACTTGACAGCACCGGAGCCAACCAGCTAATAGGAAGAGGCGACATGCTGATCTCAACAGGAAGTGACCTTACCCGTCTGCAATGTGCTTTTATTGATACAGAAGAACTGGAAAAATTAACAGATTTTATAAGCAACCAACAGGGATTTTCAGAACCTTACGAGTTACCTGAATATGAAGATGAAACCAATACTAATGGGGAAGCAGGAAGCATTGATAAATGGGATGAATTATTCGAAGAAGCTGCCAGGTTGGTTACAAGACATCAACAAGGATCTACTTCATTGATACAAAGAAAATTTGCAATAGGCTACAACAGAGCAGGGCGAATAATGGATCAACTTGAAGCAGCAAATGTAGTTGGTCCGCATGAAGGAAGCAAAGCCAGACAGGTTTTATTTCAGGATGAATATACACTGGAACAATATTTGAATGATATTAGCAAAAAATAAAAGCTATACTATGAAAAATTTGATTGTCTTATTTTTGGTGATAACCAACATACCTGTTTTTGCTCAACAAGATCCAAAGGCAGAAAAAATACTTGATAAAGTCTCGGAAAAAAAAGAATCATACAAAACAATTAAGGCAGGGTTTTCAATTGATTACGTTAACTTACAGGCAGATTCAAAACAAACTATTAAAGGTGAACTTTTTATTAAAGGAGAAAAATATAAGTTAACCCTTCCTAAATCTACAGTTTTTTATAATGGAAAAACTATGTGGAATTTTAAGCAACAGGTTCAGGAAGTATATATCTCAGAACCTGTCAATGATGCCAATAACCAGGATATCTTTAATCACCCGAATAAAATATTCAACCTGTATAAAAAAGATTTCAAATACAGACTCCTGGATAATAAACAAATAGGAAATGAAAAAGTGCACCTAATTGACTTGTATCCCAAAGATCTGGATAAGGACTATAGCAGAATAACTTTAAGAGTTGGCCAGGATTACAACATTCATTCTGCAAAAGTCTACGCAAAAGATGGTTCCAGGTTCACTATAATGATCGAAGAAATGAAAACAAATAAAACAATCCCGGATTCAACTTTTACCTTCAACAAAAAAACTCACCCAAAAGCAGAAGTAATTGATATGAGATTCTAGGCTTTTTATTCTTATTTTATTCTCAATTAGATTCATATAATAAAAAGTACCATTAATCTTTTCTTTGGGTACTCTTGTAAAATTGTTTAAAACATGTTGATAAAAACCTAAACAACTAAAATCATTTTTTCATAAATTTAATATTCATTATTCACTAAAATTTAAATATTTATGGACAAAAATGGTATTAAAGCAAGTTCAATGGTTTTAGCTGGAGCCCTTTTAACAGCTTTTAACAGTGTTGGCAAAGGATGGGCTTCGGAAGTTCTGGTCTTAATTGGTTTTATCATCTTTCTTTTAGGGTTGAAAAACATAAAAGAATTGTTAGATGAACAAGGTAAAAATGCTATTCAATTAGTTTATGTAGCAGCAATTATTGGTGCTATTAGTGCACTGGTCGGATTAATCCCAATAGTTGGAATCATTGCAACTATAGGACTAATTGTGGCTTTTATTTTTCAGCTTATTGGCTATAGTAAATTAAAAAGTTCAAACACCATAGGAGAAATCGGATCCAAAGGTGCAAACTTGCTGTTAATATCAATGATTATCGCACTGGTTGGAGGGATAATCAGAATTATTCCCGCAATAGGAGGAGTAATAGGTACAATTTTCAGTCTGGTTGTATTAGTAATGATAATTACCGGATGGAGAAATATTCAAAAAGGCATAATTGGAGAAAACAAAGTTGCCCTCACTTCTATATCGCTAATATTAGTTGGAATGCTATTACAGCTTGGTAATGAAGCAAGCAGGGGTTGGGGTGCTGCCGTAGCAGGCCTTATCGGACTCATTCTTCTTCTTATAGGATTGAAACAGTTTCGTTCCACACTTGATGAAGTGGGACAAAAAGCCGTACAAATGATATCTGTTGCAATTTATATTGGTTTAGCGGCAACAGTATTAGATTTTGTTGCATCAATAGTTAGTATGGGTTCTGGCTTGAAAAGTCTGGCAACCGGAGATGCAAGTGGAATGTTTAAAGCAGGAACTTTAGAGATGATCGTATCACTCATTTTTATCGCCACGTTCATAATTGAGCTCTTAGGATTCCTGAAGCTAAAAAAATCTAATACCTTCAATGAAACCGGAAAGAGCGGGGTTAATTTACTCGTAATAGCTCTTATAATTGGTGCATTTGCAAGTCTCTTCAGC
>Ga0209925_1000159_pt1 | contig 34679 bp, 32 predicted proteins | sample SalPonR2_A_D1_MG_FD_185702 | JGI IMG/M metagenome (GOLD analysis project Ga0209925, IMG submission 185702) | Salt pond soil microbial communities from South San Francisco under conditions of wetland restoration - Salt Pond MetaG R2_A_D1_MG... ... | reverse complement strand
TCCCCGAAACCCTCGGCGCACAGGATCGCGATTTCCGACCGCTTCGCCGCCCAGCGCAGGGCCGGCACGTAGGTGTCCGCGTCCTCACCCAGCTCCAGCGCGAGAAACGACATCGTCGCGAGCATCGGCAGCGGCGCCTCGATCTGCAGGAACAGCGGCCCGTGACGCATCAGGTTGTCGGTCGGGTAGCCCTCCTGGCTGAGCGAACTGCCATCCTCGAAAGTCGCCATGTGCTGCACGGCCTCGCCGAAGCTCAGCTCGATGGCCGGACCGTCGGGCAGCACCGTCACCAGCCCCTCGCCGAGCATGGCGCGCAGAACGCCGGTCACCTCGCGCGCGGACTGGCCCAGGATGGCCACGCGCGCGGGACGGCGCAGCGCCTCGGCAAGACCCGAGCAGCTCACGGCTTCAGCCTGCGTCAGGACACCCGAGGCGAGAAGCGCCTCGAGCCGCCCGAGCATGGACTGGATATCGTGACCTGCCGTCGTCATGCGTCAGCCTTCCTGTTTCGCCGTTGCGGTGGCCGGGAGACCGGGACGCCCGAAGATGCCGCCAAGCGCCGCCCAGAGCGACCGGCGCCGCCGCGCGGGCGCCGCCATCGGCTCGGGCACCTCCACGGGCTGGGGTTCGGGCTGGTAGACGCGGATCACCACCACCGAGGTGTTGTCCTGTTCCGGATCGCCCGCGGCGGTCACGGCATCGATGAGCGCCGTGGCGATCTCGCGGCTTTCGAGATGGGCGGCCTTGTCGAGGATCGAGGCGATGTCCTCCTCGGCCACGGACTGGAGCCCGTCGCTGGCCAGCACGACGATGTCGCCATCCTCGAGGTCGAGACGCCGCGCGGGGCAGTCGAGCTCGGGGATATCCTTGCCGGTCAGCGCCGAGGTCAGGCAGTTGCGTTGCGGATGGGTGCGCGCCGTCTCCGCGTCGATCATCCCGTTTTTCGCCATCAGGTCGATCTGCGGGCCCATGGAGTGATCGTCGTTCAGACGCTTCAGCATCCCGTCGCGCAACAGGTACAGCAGCGAGTCCCCCACCGAGACCCATTGCAACCCGCCGTCGACGAGGCTCGTGGCCACGACCGTGCCGCCCATGCCCGACTGGTCGGGATAGGCGTCGATCTGGGCCTGAAGACTGGCATTCGCGGTTTCGACCGAGGCCTTGAGCAGGTCCGACAGATCGTCGGGCCCGGCAAGTACCGCACGCCCGCGCAATGTCAATTCGGCGAATATCTCGGCGACGATGATGCGGCTGGCCAGATCGCCTGCTGCATGCCCGCCCATCCCGTCGGACACCACGGCAAAGCCGAATTCCGCGCCCTGCGGACAGGACACGGCCACGGCATCTTCCTGCCGTTCGCGGCGGCCCTGCGACTGGGCCGTGGCGACGTCGTACCGGGGGTCGAAGGCTTCAGCCGTCATGCGTGCCCTCCTCTTCCGGGTCCGTGCCCCATGTGAAATCCGGGCCGCAGAGCGCCACGAAGCGCAGCGTCGTCTTGCCGATGCGGATCTCGTCACCGTTCATCAGCTCCTCGGTCGACAGGACCGGCTGACCGTTGCGGCGGACGATATTGGACTTGTTGCCATGGCCGAGGAAAAAGCGGTTCTGCTCGGCGTCATAGGCGATGGCGGCATGGTTGTTCCGCGAGATCGAGGCATCGCCGAAATTGAGGCAGATCGACTGCTCGAGCCCGCGCCCGATGCTCGAGACGCTGTTGGTCACGGCGAAATAGGCACCACGGCCCGGGCCGTCGACGACAACGATCCAGCCGGCGGGAAAGCGTACGTCACCCACGGATTTGCGCGCCACGGCGGAGATCGCGTCGGTCTCGAGATCGCGGGCGTGAAAGCCCAGGACCCGGGTCTTGGCGCCGTCATCCTCATAGAGCGCCGAGGCCGGTATACCGCGTGCCTCAAGCTGACGCTCCGCGGCCTCCAGCGCGCGCAGTGCGCGGCTTGCCATATCCTCTTCGCCGTCCTCGCCGCTGGCGGGTGATGGATCGGCAAGGGAGGTGTTTTCGCCCGCATCGCGCAGGCCATTGTCCTCGCCCGCTTGGGGCAGATAGGTCCGGTCCGTCACGACGGCGTGCGATGCGACCTGCTCGACCTCGTCGGGCTCAAGGTCCCAGATCTGGCGGCGCGGGACGGAAACGCGGCGCTCGGCCCCGGTCTTCGGGTCTGTCATAACGCCACCCCGGCTGGCTTTTTGCGTTGCGCCGCCGACCGGAGCGTCGGCACCGGCCCCGGTATCGTGCGTGTCTGACGACTGCGCGGCCTGGCTCGCCGCCTCACGCGCCAGATCTCGCGACGTGGGAACGAAAGGGCTGCGCGCCGGGATGCGCGCCCCGTCGGCCGCCTTCGAGAACCCTGTTTCGGGTGACCCCAGCACCAGTGGCGGCTCCCTGTGCGGCGCCTGTTCGCGATCCACTTCCCGATCCACGCCCAGTTCCACGTCACGATCAACGGGCGCACGCGGGGCGCCATCGGGCGCGCGCGGCACCCGCGGACGCATGCGAACGGCGACGTCGTGCAGTCGTTTCATGGCTTGCTTCCTCTTCCACCCACGGAAAGCGCGATGCGACCACCGAAGAGCGACCGGCGCACGGCCGATCCGCGTTCGACCGGTCCGGGTTGGGCTGCTTCGGCATCGACGGGCTTCTGCGTGCCATTGGCCGCCTGCCGCGCCGGCCGCGCGGACCCGGCATCGCCGGCTGCGGGTGCGCTTGCGGTGACGCGGCGCGGCAAAACGACGGCGGTGCGCGGCTCGGCGCCTCCGGGACCGGCCAGATCGGGGCGGCCGGCGCCATCGGCCATTGCTTCCAGAAGTTCGGTCATGGTTTCCGTGCGCGGCTCGGTGACTTGCCCGTTCGCAGCCTGCGCGGTCGGAGCAACCATTACGCCGGACACCGGCATGTCGGCTGAGTCGATCTCGATCTCGGCAGGTTTCTTCTTCAGCGCCTCGTGGAAACGCCGCGCCTCTTCCGCCTCGATGGCAGCCTGGCGCGCGGCCTGCGCGGCGCGCTCTGCGGCAATCAGCGCCTGCACCTCCTCGGCCTCGGCCTGAGCGGCGGCCGCGGCCTCTTCGCGCGCCCTCGCCTCGGCTTCGGCCTGGGCCTCTGCCTCCGCCTCCATCCGCGCAAGATCTTCCTCGGTGACCTGCGCCGCCGCCTCGCGCGCCTCGCGGGCCTTGCGTTCCCGCTCGGCCATGTCGCGTTCGAATTCCCGCACCAGTCTGGCGACCATTTCTTCTAGCTCCTCATCTTGTTCGGCCTCGCGCAGGAGAATCTGCTGACGCCGGTCGTGGTCGATCATGTCCCGCCAAGACGCGGCACTTTGAAGGCGATCTTTGGGAAAAACGCTGAGACACTGATTTATCGCGTCAATGAAATGCGCGTCGTAGCCCTCGATCGCCTCAAGGGGTTCCAGCGGATCGACCTTGTGCCGCGCGGTAGCCGCAAGACGCGAGTGCGAGGACGGCGGTGCCTTGCGGCTGACCACGTGATAGAAGGTGGCCGCCAGCGCGTAGAGATCGCTCGAATAGGCCTGGTCGGAGCCGGCGAGGTAGAACTCCTGCGGGGAGTAGCCGTCCTTCACCGTCAGCACCTTCGACAGCACACGGCTGACGCGGGTGGCGCTTTCGCGTGCGGCGCCGAAATCGATGAGCACCGGCAGGTTGTCGGCATCCACCAATATATTGTCGGGCGAGATGTCACGATGCAGGATGTCGTGGCCGTGGATGTAGCTCAGCGCCTCGAGAATCTGCTGCAACAGCTGCTTGATGTCGGCGGGGGCCAGCCGGTCGGGCTCGTTCTCGATGATGTCGAGCAGCGTCTTCCCGTCGACGAAATCCATCGCCATGTAGGCGGTTCCATTGTCGCGGAAGAATTGGTGAACGCCGACGATATAGGGATGCTGAAGCGCCGCGAGCGCGCGCGCCTCCTTCTCGAATAGCTCGAGGATGGCGCCGAACTCATCCTCGCTGCTGGCCGAGCGCAGCCGCACCGTCTTGCCCGAGCGGTGGCACATGGCGGACGGAAAGCATTCCTTGATGACCACGCTGCGGCCGAGGCTGTCGCGCGCCAGATAGGTGACGCCGAACCCGCCGGAATTCAGGTACCGCTCAATGACGTACTGACCAGCGCACAGTTCTGCGCCCGGTGGCAGCTCGTCGCCGTATGATCCAGTCTTTTCCATGATCAAAGCGTCAATCGGATTCCCACACTCTCTGCGGACATGCCCGCACCAAGGTCCCAGACTAGGCCCGCGAATGGTCCATTTTCGCGCTCAGAAAGTGACGAAAGCGTGGCGTCGTTTCCGGTCTGAAACCAAAGGCTTTCAAGGCACGGGTCCGGGCACGGAAACACCCGCGCGGGGGGCTCCGGCGGACGGATTTGTGGCGGGAACGCGACGGCGGAAACCTGGCCGATCAGCCGGGGGGGCAGGTATCCCATGGCACGTTGCCGGGGCTCAGCACGGCCTGCATCGTCGTGGCGGTGTTTCTTGGCGCGGGCGGCGGCATGTGGGGGCGCACCATCCGGCCACGTGGGGTTTCATCCATGATCACGCCGTTTTCAGCCACCAGATGCCCCCGTAGGAAGGTCATCACCGGCACGCCCGTGACCTGCCAGCCCTCATAGAGCGAGACCTTGCCCCGCGACAGCATACGGTCCGCGCCCAGCGTTTCCTCGCGGTCCATGTCCACGACCACCAGATCGGCGTCCATCCCCGGCGAGATCGCGCCCTTGCGGTCCGACAGGCCGAAACTGCGCGACGGCGCGCCGGCCATCACGCGCACGATGTCCGGAAGGGTCATGCGCCCGGCGCGCACCGCCTGAAGCATCAGCGTCAGAGAGGTCTGCACCCCGGGAAAGCCGCAGGCCATGTCCCAGATGGTCTCGCCCTCCTTTTCCTCGGGCGCGTGCGGGGCGTGATCGGTGGCCACGAAGTCGATCGTGCCGTCCAGCAGCGCCCGCCACAGCGGCTCCTGGTGGCTTTTCTGCCGAATCGGCGGGTTCATCCGCATCAGGTGGCCGCCGGGTTCGGCGAAGCTCTCGGCGTCGAGATAGAGGTACTGGGGCAGCGTCTCGACGGTGATGTCGCAACCGCGGCTTTTCCAGAAGGCGATGAACGGGATCGAGGCCGCGCAGCTTTCATGCACGATATGGATGCGCGCGCCGGTCCAGTCGGCCAGCGTCGCGGCCCGGTTCAACGCCTCGACGGCCACCACATCGGTGCGCGCGGCCAGATGGGCCAGGGGATCCGTGCGCCCCGCCGCCTTCATCCTGTTCTGCCGCCAGAACAGGATCGGCGAGTTCTCCGCATGGATCGAACAGCGCAGGCCAAGTTCGGCGAGGATCTCGAACCCCTCCAGCACCGCGCCGTCCGAGGGGCACGGGTTGTCGCCGGTCGTGTTGCCCAGAAACAGCTTCGTGCCGATCATCCCCGCCTCGGCCATGGGCCGCAGCTGGTCGAGGTTGTGCTCTCCCAGCAGGCCGTAGAGCCCGAAATCGACCAGCGCCTTTTCCTCGGCCAGTGCCTGTTTCTCGCGCAGGCGGGCGGCGCTGTCGGTGGGCGGCACGGTGTTGGGCATGTCGAAGACGCAGGTCACCCCGCCCGCCGCAGCCGCCGCAGACCCGGTACCGAAATCCTCCTTCCGGGTCATGCCCGGCTCGCGGAAATGCACATGCACGTCGATGCAACCGGGCAGAAGGTGCCGCCCCTCCAGGTCGATGACCTGCGCGGCCTCCGGATACTCCGCCCCGCTGCCGACTTGCGCGATCCGCCCGTCCTGTACGCCCACCCATCCCTCGAAGACACGGGTTTCGGTCACGACCCTGGCGTTTTTCAGCAGAAGGTCCAAACTCATCCGGATATTCCATTGTTTGCGGAGATTGAAAAATCACCCTAGGCTAGCAAATATGGCCGCGCAACGGGACTGCAGCGCTACGGGTCGACGCGGTCGCCCGATGCACAACAAACGAGACCGATTTCTCCGGAGGCGACCGAGGCGTGAGCAGCACCGACATCATAACCTCAGAGCCGGACGACACGGCCCCGGTCTATGACCGGCTGCGCACCGACATCATCGCCGGCGTCTATCCCCCCGGCAGCGCGCTCAGATTCGCGGAGATGCAGAAACGCTATGGCCTCGGCGTCAGTCGTCTGCGCGAGGCGCTGGCGCAGCTTGCCGCCGACCGGCTGGTGGTCCGCGAGGTCAATCGCGGCTTTCGCGCGCCCGAGATCAGCCTTTCCAATTTCGACGACATCGCCGCCATGCGGCTGCGGCTGGAGCCCGAGGCTTTCCGCGTCTCCGTCGAGAACGGCGATGACGCGTGGGAGGAGCGTGTCGTCATCGCCGCCCACCGGCTCGACCGGGCCGCAAGGCGCTATGCCACGGACACGGTCAGCGAGGTGCATGACGATTGGGAACGCTGCCACCGCGCCTTTCACGAGGCGCTGATCGACGCCTGCGGCTCGCCGATGACGCTGCATTTCTGCGGCGTCCTCTATGACCATTTCGACCGTTACCGGCGGCTCATCGGCTTCGACGAACCGGCGCAGCAGCGGCTTGCGGCACAGCACCGACTGCTGGCCGATTGCGCCGTCGATCGCAACGTCGCGGAGGCCGAGGCGGTGCTTGCCGCCCATGTGAACCAGACCATCGCCGTCGTTCGGCCCCGGCTCGAGACATTGCTGGGCTGAGCCGGCTCAGGCGAACTCGAACCGGATGTCATGGGCGCCCTTCCACAGGACGCTGTCGCCGAGCTCCATCAGCCTCTCGAGGTTGCCGGTCAGCGTGATGAAGTGGTTGCCCGCCAGCTGCCCCATCTTCGAGGCGAAGGAGATGCCGCCATAGGCCAGCAGGATCTCGGTCTCGCTGATCCCGCCGGGATAGAGGATGATCTGGCCCGCCGAGGGGTAGCTCGTGTGGTTCTCGTAGCCCACGCCAAAATCGGTGTCGCCGAGCGGGATCCACACGCCTTCACCCGACCAGCGGACATGCACGATCTGTCCTGAAAACGGCATCACCTTGCGAAACGCGGCGCAGGTCAGAGGTGCCTTTTCCTCCTCCAGCACGGCGTCGAAGGTGAAATCGCCTGCGGTGATCTTGAGAGCGGTCATTGATGGTCCTTTCAGGTCATGAGGTCAGAGCGCCGCCCAGCCGCCATCGACGGGCAGGTCGACGCCGGTGATCTGGCGCGCGGCATCGGAGGCGAGGAAGACGCAGGCATTGGCCACGTCGCGCGCAGTCGAGACGCGTCCCAGCGCATAATCGGCGGCGTGGCGCGCGGCGGCCTCTTCATGGGTGATACCCTCGGCGACGGCCATGTTGGCGCAGACCTTTTCGCGGAAGCGCGGGCCGTCGACCATGCCCGGCGCAACGGTGTTCACTGTGATTCCGTACGCGCCCAGTTCCAGCGCGAAGCTCTTGGTGACGCCTCTGAGGCCCCATTTCGAGGCCGAATAGGCCAGCCGCCCGGCGCGGCCGCGCAGGCCGAAGGTGCCGCCCACGTTGACGATCCGCCCGCGGCCCGCGCGCATCATCGCAGGGGCGACCGCGCGGATCATGTTGAAGATGCCGGTCGTGTTCAGGTCGAGAATATCGTGAAACTCCTCGCGCGTGGTCTCCACCCCGGTCTTGCCGATGGGCCCCGAACCGCCCGCGAGGTTGATCAGCGCAAAGGGCTGCCCCAGCCCGGCCTCGGCGGCCTCAGCGGCGGCGCTGCAGCTGTCGGCATCGGTGATGTCACAGGCGAAGGCATCGATGCGGACGCGCTGCGCGGAGAGCTCCTGGACAAGATCGGCGACAGCCTCGGGCTGGCGCGTCAGGAGGCCAAGGCGCGCGCCCTCCTCCGCGAAGGCCCGCGCGATATCCGGCCCCATCCCGCTTGTCGCGCCGGTCAGGAGAACGGTCTGCCCGTCCAGTCCGAGCTTCACGGGCGGTATCCCGGTTTCGCCGTCATCGCGTCTTCCCTTCTTCAGACAACCGTGCCGCCATCGACCAAAAGGTCCTGCCCGGTGATGTTGCCCGCCGCGTCGCTTAGAAGGAAGAGCACCGCGTTGGCCACGTCGATATCCGAACTCATCCGCCCCAGCGCCGAGCGCGCGGCGAAATCGTCGTAGAGCTTCTGGTAGGGCACGCCGGTGCGCTCCGCAGCCTCGGCCAGCTGCCGGCGCAGGCGCGGGCCGTCCACGCCACCGGGATTGACGCTGTTGACGCGCACGCCATGGGGCCCGGCCTCGAGCGCGGCGCTGTGGGTGAAGCCCCTGAGCGCCCATTTCGTCGCGCCATAGGCCGATGAGAGCGCCGCGCCCTTGAAGCCGAAGGTGCCACCCACGTTGACCACGGCGCCGGCGCGCGCCGCGATCATGACGGGCAGGAAATGTTTCATCGTCAGGAACGGGCCGTAGACATTGACGGCGAAGATGTCCTCCACCTCCAGCAGGCTGTGCTCCCAAACCGTCTTGCCGCCCGGCCCGGTGCCGCCGGCCACGTTCGCAAGCCCCCAGCGATGTGTCGGGAATCTCTCCAATGCCGTGGCCACGGCGCCCGCGACGCTGGCTTCCTCGGTCACGTCGCAGGGCACCACGCGCGACCCGTGAAGGTGCGAGGCCAGCTTGTCGAGCGCGGCAAGGTCGCGACCGGCCAGCACCACGCTCGCGCCTGCCTCGTGCAGGACGCGGCTGACGGCAGCGCCCATGCCGTTGGCGGCGCCCGTGACGAAAACGGCCATGCCTTCAAGACTGAACTGGTTCGGCAAGCGGGTGTCTCCCGGGCAGATCGGCATCAATTGCCTAAGCGTTAATCAGACGGAACGTGCTGTCCAGCAAATCGCGCATTTTTTCTACTATTTTCAGATTGTGTCTGATGAAGTTGCACGTGGATCATATTTCATGGGCCGGTGATGCAAAACTGAGCATTCCCTGCCCGGCAGAACAGGAGGTGTCGCGATGTCCGATCTCGCTGAACACGTTTACGAACAGGCCCCGGCGATCAACACCAATGAAATCCCGGTCATCGACATGACGGGCTTCGTCGGCGGCAGCGACGCCAAGCGCCGCGCCATCGCGGCCGAGGTTGCGGAGGCCTGCAGCACGGTGGGCTTTCTCTACATGGCCGGTCATGGGCTCAGCCCTGCGCTGGTGGACGACACCTTCGCGCAGACCGAACGCTTCTTCGCCCAGTCCGAGGAGGATCGCCGCCGCACACTGGCCACGCCCGAATGGTTCCGGGGCTACGTGCCCACCAAGTCGGGCGGCATGGGCACGTTCCGCACGATGTTGGAACTGCCCGCCGACGACCCGGACGTGTTGCGCGGCAAGCCGATGCACCACCCCAACCGCTGGCCCGACCATCTGCCCGGCTTCCGCGAGGTCGTGACGGCCTATCAGGACGCGATGCTCGAGCTTTCGGTCCATATCCGGCAGATGTTCGCCATCGGCCTCGACCTGCCCGAGGATTTCTTCGAACCCTTCTACAAGCGTCCCCTCATCCAGCAGAGCCTGCTCTACTATCCCGCGCCGCCCAGCATCGACCCCAAGGACCTCAAGATCGGCGCGGGCGAGCATTCCGACACCGGCGCCTTCACGATCCTGATGCAGGACCAGGTTGGCGGGCTGGAGGTCAAGCACCGCGAAAAGGGCTGGGTGCAGGCCACGCCGATCGAAGGCACCTTCGTGGTGAATATCGGCGACGTCATGATGAACTGGACCAACGGACGTTACATCTCGAACCTGCACCGGGTGGTGAACCGAAAGGCCAAGGACCGCATGTCGCTGCCGCATTTCGCCAATGCCGATTACGACGCGATCATCGCGCCGATCCCCGCGCTGATCGAACCGGGCCATGACCCGATCACCGGACCGATCCATTTCGGCCGCTACATGGACGAGTTCTACAACGGGCAGATGTCGATCTAGGCGTCCAAGCCGGACAGCTGCCGCACCAGTCCCGCAAGCGTCAGCCGCAAGGCGGACTCCTGCGTCTCCAGCGGCATGCTCGGCAGGGCGCGCGGCGTCATCGGCGCGGTGTCGCCGGCCGGCGGGCCGGTCCTGAGGAACCGCGCCACCTGTTTCGGCGTGTAAGGCAGATGGAGAAAGCCGACCGGCCCCTCGAGTCCCGCACGCGCCACCGCCCCCGCGGCGCAGTAGAGCACGAGGTTGCACAGATGCGTGCCCGCGTGGTGCGAGACGATGGCGGGCAGGTCGTTCTCCAGCAACTCTCGGGCCAGCGCCGCGGCGTCCCAGGTCGCGAAACGCGCGGGCGGACCGTCAGGCTCGATCGGGCCGCCATCCGTCGGCCTCGCGCCCTCGTTGTCGGCCACGCCGAAATCCACGCGGTTGATCGCCGTCGTCTCGAAACGCAGCACCGCCTCCCCCGTGGCGAGGCCAAGCGAGACGTAGAAGTCCGGCCGGTGGTCCTCGACCAGCCCCGCGATAACTCCCGGCAGCCGCGCGCGGGAAACCGGCAGCTCCGCCGTCCGGATCGTCACGCCTGCGATCTCGGCCCCGTCGATGCGGCCCAGAAGCTCCGCCGCTGGGTTGTCGGGCAGGCCGGCGAAAGGCGCCGAGCCCGTGACCAGTCCGACCTTCATGCCGCGCCTCTCCACCCCGTCAGGAAATCCGTCAGGACGGCGTTGAATGCGTCCAGCTGTTCGATGGTGGCCATGTGCCCGCACTCCCTGATGACGTCGAACCGCGCGCCCGGTATCGAGGCGGCCATCGCGCGCATGTCGTCGAGGTCGCAAAACGCATCCGTATCCGCCGCGATGACCTGCACCGGCAAACCCGCCTCGCGGACCGTTGCACGGTAATCCGCACCATAGCCAGACCGGAAGGCGCGGAAGAGCGCGGACTGGTTCATCGCCGCCCGCCATTCCTTGAAGTCCTCGACGACATCGGGGTTCGCGGCGGCCCAGGCGGGGCGAAAGATCGCCTCGGCCTGTTCGGCGGCGAAGACAGCAGGACCCAGTGACCCGGCGCGCGCCAGCATCGCCTCGACCCCGCGGCGTCCGGCCTCGGTTCCGTGCAGCCCGCCGCAGGCCAGCGTGAGCGCCGAGACGCGGTCCGACCGGGCGACGAGCGCCCCGGCGATCGAGGCGCCCATGGAAAAGCCCACGACCGGCACGCGCGCAACCCCGAGCGCGGCGAGGAAGGCCTCGAGGTCCTGCGCATAGAGATCGGTCGAGTAGTCGGCGTCCGTCGCCTCGGTCCCGCCGACGCCGCGCAGGTTCGGGGCGATGGCGCGGAACCCGGACGCCGCCAGCGCAGGCAGGACACCCCGCCAGAGCCGCCACGCGTCCCAGCCGAGGCCATGGATCAGCAGGACGGGCGGTGCGCCCGTCATGCCCGCCTCGGCATATTCGATGGAAATGCCGTTCGCCTGAATGGACTGCATATGGGCCAATTCGAATCCCGTCCCGGTTCCGTCGCCCACCCTCTCTAGCAGTGGCGTTTGATACTGCAATCAACTTGATATTCTACAAAACGTGGAAAGTTAAAAATGCATCCTCTGACAGCAATCTGCGCAAAATTGCGGCATGTCTTCGAGTGGAACCCGGCGCAGCCCCCTTACCGCTTGACTCGTTTCCGACGCGGCTCGGTAGCGTTTTCCAATCACGGCCACGTTTCCGAAATCGTGCGTTGGAAAGGACCACTCCATGACGAAGCCAAGCAACAAGTTATCTCTGCATAGACCTGTCACCCCTGCCCTCCATCTCGACCGCCGTGGCTTCATGGCCGGAGCGGGCGCGCTTGCCGGGCTCGGCTACATGACGGTGGGCGCCGCAGGCCCACTGCGCGCCCAGAGCCTCGAGCGCGTCGTCCATCAGCTCGGCTGGATCAAGTCGATCCAGTTCGGCGGGCATTTCGCCGCCATCCATCACGGCTATTTCGAAGAGGAAGGCATCGAGGCCGAATTCGTCTCGGGCGGGCCGAACGCCATCGGCACCGACGTGGCCATCGCCACCGGGCAGGCCGACACCTCCGACACCGACGTGCCGGGCACCATCCGGTCGCGCGCGGGCGACATGCCGATCAGGGCCATTGCCGCGATCATGCAGCGCGCGCCGGGTGCCATCATGAGCCTTGCGGAAACGCCGCTGACCTCCGTCGAAGATTTCCCCGGCAAGACCATCGCGTTGCCCACGGGCCTGCAGCCGCAGGTCGCCTCGCTGATGGTGGCCGCCGGCCTCGACCCGGACTCGGTCACTTACGTGCCCGTCGGCACCGATCCCGGCATGCTCGCCGCCGGTCAGGTGGACGGCTATTACGGCTGGGCCACCAACCAGGGCGTGATGCTGATGACCCGCGGCGTGGACATCAACATCGCCTACATGAACGACCTCGGCATCCCGGGCTACGCGGGCGTCATCACCGCCACCGACCAGACCATCGAGGAAAGCGGCGACCTGCTGATCCGCTGGCTCCGGGCCGAGATCAAGGGCTGGCAATGGCATCTCGAGAACCCCGAGGAGATGGCGGAGCTCATGGTCTCCACCTACGGCCAGCGCGGTCTCGACCTCGAGGCGCAGACAGTCGAAAGCCGCCTGATGGCCGACTTCGTGCCCATCGGGGGCGCTGCCGAGAACGGCCTTCTGTGGGTCGATCCCGAGGTGTTCCAGCAAGGCATCGACTTCGAGATCGCCACCGGCGGGATCGAGGACGGCGCCGTCACCGTCGAGGACGTGGTCACGCAGGACCTGATCGCCGCGGCCCACGGCGCGGCCTGAGCGCGATGTCCGGCGTCCTGTCAGGACGATACCTCACCCGCGACGACGCGGGCCTGTGGCAGGCGGCGTCCGGCCGCCTGTCCTTCGACCAGGGCGGCGTGAGTGCTGTCGCCCCGTCGGACGACCAGTCCGGCACGCTTATCCTTCCCGCGCTCTCCAACGCCCATGACCACGGGCGCGGCATGCGGACCATCGCCTTCGGCGCGGGCGACGACGCGCTCGAGGTCTGGATCGCGGCGCTGGGGCGGGAGCCCGCGACAGATCCTTACCTGCGCGCCGCCGTGGCCTTCGCACGCATGGCCGAGGCTGGTATCGCGACGCTGAACCACTGCCACAACGCCGCCGATCCCGCATGCCTCGTGGAGGAGGCCGAGGCCGTGTCGCGCGCTGCCAAGGACGTGGGCCTGCGCGTGGCCTTCGCGGTGCCCGTCACCGGGCGCAACCCGCTGACATACGGCGATCCTGCGCCGCTCTTCGACCGTCTGCCCGGGCCGCAGGCAAATGCGTTGCGCAGCGGTACACCAAGAACTCCTTCCGCCATCGACCAGCTCGCCATGGTCGATGACGTCGCCGCCTTCGAGCATGACCTCTTTCATGTCCAGTACGGACCCGTCGGCCCGCAATGGGTGGAGGACGCCATCCTCGAGCGGATCGCCGAAGGCTCGGCGTTGAGCGGACGGCGCGTGCACATGCATCTCTTCGAAACGACGTACCAGAAGGAATGGGCCGAGGCGGCCTATCACGGCGGACTTCTGAACCATCTGGACGCCATCGGCCTCCTGTCCGAGCGGCTGACGGTGGCCCATGGCGTCCATCTCGACGACGGCGACTGCGCGCTTCTGGCCGAACGTGGCGTGCATGTGTCGGTCAACACCTCGTCGAACCTGCGCCTGCGTTCCGGCCTGCCGCCCATCGCGCGGTTCCTGCGCCACGGCGTGCGCTTCGGGCTCGGGCTTGACGGGATGGCTTTCGACGACGACGAGGACGCGCTCAGGGAGCTGAGAGTGACCTGGCGGCTGGCGCGTGGCTGGGGGGCGGAGGATGTGCTCAGCCTCGACCGCCTGCTGGATGCGGCATTGATCGACGGGCGGCGCGCGATCCTTGGGCCTTCGGACAGGGGCGGTGTGCTGGAGCCCGGCGCACCCGCCGATCTGCTGGTGCTCGACACCGCGCGAATGACGGCCGATGTGCTGGACGGCTGCGCCGATCTCGTCGAGCTGGCCGTCGCCCGCGCCAGGGCAGAGGATGTGCGGAGCCTTTTCGTGGGTGGCCGCGAGGTAGTCGCGGATGGCCGCGCAACCGGCATCGACCGCCCCGCTGCCGAGACGGAACTGATGGCGCAGGCCCGCGCCGCCGGGGCGATGCCGCCCGATGACGACCTCAGAACCCTGCGGGCCGCGCTGGCGGATTACTACCGCTGCGGCTGCCACACCCGTCTTCCTCACCCGGAACCGGAAAAGGAACCCACGCCATGACCGGTATCGACATCCGCGGCGTCACCAAGCGCTTCGACCTCGACGGGCGCAGCCTGACAGCGCTGGACGGCATCGACCTGAGCGTGCCCGAAGGCAGCTTCGCCGCGCTGATCGGGCCCTCAGGCTGCGGAAAATCCACGCTTCTGCGTCTCATCGCCGATGTCTTCGCCCCTTCCGAAGGCGCCATCGCCGTGGGTGGACGGCCGCCGAAGGCCGCGCGGCTGAACCACGAGATCGGTTTCGTGTTCCAGGCCGCGACGCTCCTGCCGTGGCGGACGGTGCGCGAAAACGTGGCGCTGCCCATCGAGATCGCGGGCGTGACGCCGAGGCGCAGCCCCGAGGCGCTGATCCGTCTTGTCGGCCTGCAGGGTTTCGAGGATGCCAAGCCTGCGCAGCTGTCGGGCGGCATGCAGCAGCGTGTCGCCATCGCCCGCGCGCTGGTGCTGGAACCCAAGGTGCTGCTGATGGACGAGCCTTTCGGCGCGCTCGACGAGATCACGCGCCAGCGCATGAACGTCGAGCTTCTGCGCATCTGGCGCGAAAGCGGGACGACCGCGATCCTCGTGACGCACACGATTTCCGAGGCGGTGTTCATGGCCGACCGGGTGCATGTGCTCTCGGCCAATCCGGGGCGCGTGGCAGGTGTGGTGGATGTGGACCTGCCCCGGCCGCGCAGCATCGACCTGATGAAATCGCCGCGATTCAACGCTCTGGAAAACGCGGTGCGGCAGGTGCTGTTCGACGATGACGAGACCGAGGCCGACAGTACGCCGGAGCGCGCTCATGGCTAAATGGCTGCGCGACCGGGTCGCGGCTGTCTGGCCACCGACCGCCGCCCTTCTCGGCCTCCTCGCGCTGCTGGAGATCGCGGTCGCCCTCGGCTGGACGCCGATCACCATCCCCGCGCCCAGCGGCGTGGCGATGGAGTTCGGCCAGAGCGGCGCGGACCTCGCGTATCATATCGTGCCGTCGATCTTGGCCACGGTGGCCGGGCTCGCGATCGCGGCCGCGCTGGCCGCGATACTGGCGGGGATCGGCGCGTCATGGCGGCGGGCGAACGGACCGGTCATGACCTTCGGCGTGCTTGTCGACAGCACGCCGCTGATTGCCGTCGCGCCCATCCTGATCGTCTTCGTGGGCGGCGGCATGACGCTGCACATCATCGTCTCGGCCACGGCCTGTTTCTTCCCGCTCCTGATCGGCATGACCCGCGGCTTCCGCGCCGTCGAGGGCACGGCGGACGAACTGTTCCACGTGCTCGCCGCCTCCCGCTGGCAGCGGCTGGTGAAACTCGCCCTGCCAAGCGCCCTGCCCTACATCTTCTCGGGCTTCAAGATCGCCGCACCGCTGGCGGTTCTCGGCACGCTCATCGCCGAGTGGATGGGGGCCGAGCGCGGCGTGGGCATCATGATGATCTACGCCATGTTCTCGTTCAACGCGCCGCAGGTCTGGATGACCATCGTCGCGGTCTGCCTCATGGCCATCGGCGGCTACGGCGCCTTCGCGTTGGTGGAGCGCATCTATCTCCGCTGGGCGGGGCTGGAGGAGGCGCCGACATGACCTCGCCCGTCGATACGACCGTGGACACGCCCGACTGGCGCGCGCTGCCCACGCGCGGGCAGAGGGCCGAGGCGCGCATCGCCGCATTCTGGCGCTTTGTCCTGCGGGTGGTGCTGGGCGTCGGCATCCTCGTCGCGCTCTGGGGCGGGGCCATCGCGTTTTTCGACGTGCCGATCTTCGTGGCGCCGGGGCCGTGGGACACATGGCAGGCGTTCCTCGAGCAGGGCGACCGGCTATTCGGGGCGCTGGGCTTCACGCTGACGGGCGTGGCGATCGGGCTGGCGCTGGCCGTGGCGATCGCGCTTTCGTTGGGGGTGGTCTTCACGCTCTCGGCGCCGGCCTCGCGCGCCTTCATGCCGCTGGTGATCGGGCTTCGGACGGTTCCGGTTCTGGCTGTCGCACCGCTTCTGATCATGATCTTCGGGCGCGGTCAGGGGACGACCATCGCCACCGTGGTGATCGTCGGCTTCTTCCCGATCATGGTCAACGCCATGCGCGGCTTCCGATCCGTCAGCCATACGGTCCATGAGCTGTTTCACGTCACCGGCGCGACCTGGTGGCAGCTTCTGATCAAGGCGCGCATCCCCTTCGCGCTGCCCTTCTTCTTCACCGGGCTCCGCGTGGCGACGACCAGCGCGCTTCTGTCCGCGATGCTGGCCGAATGGTTGAGCGGCGCGCCCGGGATCGGGCGGCTGATCTATGACGCGCTGGGATATCGCGACATGCCGCTGATGTTCGCCGCCGTCGCGCTCAGCATGGCGACGGCCTTCACGATCTTCGGGCTGGCCACGGCGCTGGAACGGCGGCTCGCGCGCTGAGACCCGCGCCATCTGGACAATTCGCGGCCCGTGCCTAAACCTGCACCATAATCACCAACAGGGGATGGATGATCACATGAGACTGCTTGCAACCACCGGAGCCGTGCTCTGCATGACAGCCACCGGCGCCCTTGCCGATGCCCATGGCCAATGCGCGGCGGACAAGACGCTGGAGGACGGCGTCCTGACCATCGCCACCGGCAACCCGGCCTTCTATCCGTGGGTCCTGAACGACGCGCCCGAAAGCGGCCAAGGCTTCGAGGCCGCCGTCGCCTACGCCATCGCCGCCGAGATGGGCTTCGAGGCCGATGCAGTGACCTGGGTCCGCACTTCCTTCGACGAGGCGATCCAGCCGGGGCCGAAGAATTTCGACTTCAACATGCAGCAATATTCGATCACGCCCGAGCGCGAGCAGATGGTCGATTTCTCGCTGCCCTACTACACCTCCGCGATGGCGGTCCTGACCACGGAGGCGGTCGTCGAGGCAGGCGCCGAGCCCACGCTCGACAGCCTGCGCGGGCTGCTCTGGGGGGCGGATGCCAACACCACAGCCGTTCCGATGCTGACCGAGATCGTCGGCCCCGAGCGCAACCCGATGCTCTATGGCGACAACGTGGACGTGACGGCGGCGATGCAGGCCGGCCAGATCGACGCCGCGCTGTTCGATCTGCCGACCGCGCTTTATCTCTCGGCGGTGGTGGTCGAGGGCGGCACGATCCTTGGCCAGTTTCCGCCCGACCGCTCCGAGAACCCCGATCAGTTCGGTCTCCTGATGGAAGAGGGCAACCCGTTGAGGGACTGCGTGAACGCCGCCATCACGACGCTGACCGAAAGCGGACGTCTGGCCGAGATCGAGGCCGAGTGGCTGCAGGGCGCGACCGGCGTTCCCGTGATCCAGTGACATGACCGACGCGCCGCTTCGCGGCGCGGCTGGCGGACCCTCAGCCGCGCCGACACGAAGACAAGCCTACGAGGCGCGGCTGAAACGCCGCTCCAACATGATCGCCGCAGGCTCCACCATCGCGGTGGTGCTTGCGATCGTGGTTCTTGTGCCGCTGGCCCCGGGATGGGAGGCCGTGCAGCGCAGCTTCTTCAACGGCGAGGTCTTCGCGGCCACCTTTCCGGGGCTTCTGAACGCCTTCATGCTGGACGTCGCCATCTTCCTGTGGTGCGCGCCCGCCATCGCGCTCCTCGGGCTTCTGATCGCGCTCTGCCGCGACGTGCGCTCGCCCGCGCTCTTTCCGCTCAGGATGTTCGGGGCGCTCTACACCGATATCTTCCGGGGCCTGCCGGTGATCCTCGTGATCTATCTGGTGGGCTTCGGCGTCCCCGGTCTCGGCCTGCCGCGACGTGCGTTCGCCCGCGCTCTTTCCGCTCAGGATGTTCGGGGCGCTCTACACCGATATCTTCCGGGGCCTGCCGGTGATCCTCGTGATCTATCTGGTGGGCTTCGGCGTCCCCGGTCTCGGCCTGCCGCGACCGTGGAACTCGCCCTATATCTGGGGGTCTCTCGCGCTGATCCTCGTCTATGCGGCCTATGTGGCCGAGGTGATCCGGTCGGGGATCGACTCCATCCACCAGAGCCAGCGCAGCGCCGCCGCCTCGCTGGGCCTGTCGGAGGGCGACACCATGCGTTTCGTCGTCCTGCCGCAGGCGGTCCGAAACGTGGCGCCCGCCAACATGAACCTGTTCATCGCGCTGCAGAAGGACGTGGCGCTCTTGAGCTTCATCGGACCGGTCGAGATCTTCCGGCAGGCGGGCGTCTACAAGTCGCTCATGGCCAATTTCACGCCTTACGTGGGCGCCGCGCTGATCTTCCTCGCCATCACCATCCCGGCCACGCGCTACGCCGACTACCTCCTCCACAAACAGCGGCGGCGGCAGCGGTGAGGGGCAAGCTGGAACTCACCAATGTCTGGAAAAGCTTCGGCGACCATCAGGTCTGCCGGGGCGTGGACCTGAGCGTTGGCGCGGGCCAGATGGTCTGCCTGATCGGGGCGTCGGGTTCCGGAAAATCGACGCTGCTGCGCTGCATGAACCTGCTGGAGCCCATCGACGAGGGCGCGATCCATCTCGACGGGCAGGACATCAGCGAACCCGGCCTCGATCCACAGCCGATCCGCACGCGCATCGGGATCGTCTTTCAGTCCTACAACCTCTTTCCCCACATGACGGCGGCGCAGAACGTGATGCTCGCGCCGCGCCGCGTGTTGGGAAAGACCCCGGCCGAGATGGCAGGGCCGGTGGAGGCGCTTTTCGCGCGCTTCGGCCTTGCCGACCGGATGGACCACTACCCCGACCAGCTGTCGGGCGGACAGCAGCAGCGCGTGGCGATCATCCGGGCGCTCGCCATGTCGCCCGAGATCATGCTTTTTGACGAGATCACCTCGGCGCTCGACCCGGAGCTTGTGGGGGAAGTTCTCGACGTGCTGCGCCAGCTGCGCCACGAGGGCATGACGATGGTGCTGGCCACCCACGAGATGTCCTTCGCACGGGAACTCGCCGATACCGTTTGCTTCCTCGACGGCGGCCGGATCATCGAACAGGGCCCGCCCGAGGCGATCTTCGCCGCCCCGCGCGAAGCGCGAACGCGGGCGTTCCTCGAGCGGGTGCTTTAGGCGGCGGCGGTTTGCGCGGGGCCGGTCCCGCCGAATTGCGCCCGCATCGGGGCCCTGCGCCCTTCGAAACGGCCCGATCCATGGGCCTTGATCGTCCATCCGGCACGTGCCTGTCAGAAAACGACGCCATTAGACCTTTGAACCCCGCGGAATTCCGGGCAGTATGGCCCCCGGAACAGATCCCGGCACGCGGGACGAAAGACGCAATCAGCGGAGGAAGAACAGAAATGACCAGATTCATGTCCAACAGCGGTGTGAGCCGCCGGGGTGTTCTCAAGGGCGCAACGGCGATCGGGGCGGCAGCCCTGGTGACACCGTGGGGTACGCCCCTGCGGGCACAACCGGTGCGCGGCGGTACGCTGCGGGTGGCGATCTCGACCGGTGGCACCACCGACTCGCTCGATCCCGGTTCGTGGGATTCGGAGTTCATGAACTTCCAGGCCCATACACGCAACGGGTTCCTGTCCGAGATTGCCGCCGATGGCAGCCTCGTTCCCGAGCTCGCCGAATCGTGGGAAGCCACGGACGATGCGGTCGTCTGGACCTTCCGCATCCGCGAGGGCGTGCAGTTCCATTCCGGTCACGTGTTGACGGGTGATGACGTCGTCGCCTCGATCAACCACCACCGCGGGCCGGACAACACTTCGGCCGCCGCGCCGATCGTGGCCGATATCGCCGACATCACGGCCGATGGCATGACCGTCACCGTGACGCTGTCCGCCGGCAATGCCGACTTCCCCTTCGTGATGTCGGACTATCACCTGCCGATCCTGCCCGCGCAGGCCGATGGCACCATCGATCCGTCGACCACCGACGGCTGCGGACCCTTCCGGCTCGACAATATCGAGTTCGGCGTTCGCGCCGATTACACCCGCCACGACGGTTACTGGAAAGAAGGCCTGCCCTATTTCGACGCTGTCGAGCAGATCATGATCTTCGACAACGCCGCCCGGCAGAACGCGCTGATCTCGGGCGAGGTCGACTATATCGACAGCGCGGACCTCAATACCGTGCACCTGCTGGAACGCGCGCCCGGCATCAACGTGCTGTCGATCACGGGAACGCAGCATTACGGGCTTCCGATGGACACCCGGGCCGCGCCCTTCAACGACAATAACGTCCGTCAGGCGCTGAAATACGCGATCAACCGGGAGCAGCTGGTCGACACTATCCTCAACGGTTACGGCACGGTCGGAAACGACCACCCGATCGGACCCGGCCAGCGGTTCTACAATACCGAGTTGGAGCAGAAGGAATTCGACCCCGACCGCGTGGCCTTCTACCTGCGTGAGGCCGGTCTCGACAGCCTCGAGGTCGATATCCACCTCGCCGACGCGGCCTTTGCGGGCGCGGTCGATGCCGGTATCCTCTATTCCGAAAGCGCGGCCGCGGCGGGCGTCACGATCAACGTCACGCGCGAGCCGAACGATGGCTACTGGTCCAATGTCTGGATGCAGAAGCCCTTCACCGGCACTTACTGGGGCGGCCGCCCGACCGAGGACTGGATGTTCGCCACTGCCTATGCCGAGGGCGTGCCGTGGAACGAAAGCTACTGGTCGAACGAGCGCTTCAACGAGCTTCTGGTCGCCGCGCGCTCCGAGCTCGACGAGGACATCCGCCGCGAGATGTATTTCGAGATGCAGGATATCGTTGCCAACCAGGGCGGCACCATCATCCCGATGTTCGCCAACTACGTCGGCGCCTATTCCGACGCGCTGGCCCATGGCGATCAGATCGCGTCGAACTGGCGCAACGACGGTCACCGGATGGGCGAACGCTGGTGGTTCGCCTCCTGATCCGACACCGATCACCCCCGGGCGGCCGCCGCCCGGGGGTTTTTTGACGCCGCCGCACCCCGGCGCATCGTCGCAAGAAGAACACCGAAGCTGCCCGAGGGTGTCGGACACCCGACAAGGCGGACCGAGGGGGGGACATGTCACATATCTGGATCATGATCGCGAAGCGGCTGGGGCTGGGCGTCGTCACGCTCTTCGTGGTCTCGCTGATCATCTTCTTGGGTACCGAGCTTCTGCCCGGGGATTTCGCGCAAGAGATCCTCGGCCAGGCCGCCACACCCGAGACCGTCGCGGCCCTGCGAGAGCGCCTGGGCCTGAACGACCCGATGCACATCCGCTACATCAACTGGGCGACGGATGTTCTGCGCGGGGATCTGGGCGTCAGCCTCGCCAACGGACAATCGGTGTCCGACCTGATCGGGCGGCGGCTTGGAAACACCTTGCTGCTGGCGCTCTATGCGGCGGCCATCGCGGTGCCGCTGTCGCTCATGCTCGGCATCCTCGCGGCGCTTTTCCGCAACTCTTTCTTCGACCGCTTCGCCAATGCCAGCGCGCTGACCTCGATCTCGTTCCCAGAGTTCTTCGTCGCCTACATCCTGATCTTCTTTCTGGCCGGTGCAGGCGGTGTCTTTCCGTCGATTTCGAATTTCCGGACCGACCCGAGCTTCGACGAGTTCCTCTACCGCGCCTTCCTGCCGGCCCTCACGCTGACGCTCGTGGTCACCGCGCACATGATGCGGATGACGCGGGCGGCTATCATCAACCTGCTGGCCTCTCCCTATATCGAGATGGCGCGGCTCAAGGGCATGTCGCCGATGCGCATCATCGTGAAGCATGCCCTGCCCAATGCGCTGGCGCCCATCATCAACGTGATCGCGCTGAACCTCGCCTATCTGATCACCGGCGTCGTGGTGGTGGAGGTCGTCTTCGTCTACCCGGGTCTCGGGCAGCTGATGGTCGACGCCGTATCGGCGCGCGACATGCCGGTGGTGCAAGGCATCGCGCTGGTCTTCGCGGGGGCCTATGTCCTTCTCAACCTCACGGCGGACGTGTTGGCGACCTTGTCCAACCCGCGCCTCGTGCACCGGCGCTGAGGGGGGACGGATATGGGTTTTCTGACAGGTCTTTTCTGGCTTGCCGCCGTCATCGCGGGCGCCATGGCCGCGGGCTGGGCGTTCCGCACCGCCGTCATCACCGTCAGCCCCCACGGCCTGGCCAAGGAATTCCGCACCATGCCGCTGACGGCGGGATTCGGGCTCCTGATGATCGCGATCTACATTCTCGTCGCAGTTTTCGCGCCCGCTATCGCTCCGTTTTCCGAGACCGAGATCGTCGGTCGCGAGTACCAGCCCTGGGACGACGTGCACCTGCTGGGCACCGACAATCTCGGGCGCGACATGCTTTCGCGGCTGATCTACGGGGCGCGGAACACGGTGGGCATCGCCTTTGCCACCACCGCGCTCGCCTTCACCCTCGGCTCTGTCCTCGGCCTTCTGGCGGCGGTGGTGGGCGGCTGGCTCGACCAGCTTCTGTCGCGGGCGGTGGACGTGCTGATGGCGATCCCGGCGCTGATCTTCGCGCTTCTGCTGCTGACCATCGTCGGCACGTCGGTCATCAACATGATCCTCGTGATCGCGGTCATCGACGCCACGCGGGTCTTTCGCCTTGCCCGCGCCGTGGCGATGAACATCGTCGTGATGGATTACGTGGAGGCCGCCAAGCTCAGGGGCGAAGGCCTCTGGCGCCTCATCACGCGCGAGATCCTGCCCAACGCCATGGCGCCGCTGGTGGCGGAATTCGGCCTGCGCTTCTGTTTCGTGTTCCTCACCATCTCGGCGCTGAGTTTCCTTGGCCTGGGCATCCAGCCGCCCACGGCCGACTGGGGGTCGATGGTGCGGGACAACGCCACGCTGATCTCCTTCGGAGACATCACGCCGCTTCTGCCGGCGGGCGCCATCGCGCTTCTGACGGTCAGCGTGAATTTCGTCGTCGACTGGCAGCTGCACCGCGCCAGCGGGTTGAGGGAGTGAGGCGATGACCGATACGAACAAGGAAGTCCTGCTGTCCATGAAAGGCCTACGGATCGAGGGCCGCGCGGACGAGGAATGGACCGAGATCGTCAAGGGTATCGATCTGACGCTGCACAAGGGCGAGGTGCTGGGCCTGATCGGCGAGAGCGGCGCGGGCAAGTCCACCATCGGGCTCGCCGCGATGGGATTTGCCCGGGATGGATGCCGCATCTCGGGCGGCGAGATCACCTTTGACGGGATCGACCTGCGCGCGGCCTCCGAGCCCGAACGCCGGGGCCTTCGCGGCAAGCGCATCGCCTATGTGGCGCAGTCGGCGGCGGCCAGCTTCAACCCCGCCCACAAGCTCATCGACCAGTATGCCGAGGCGCCGGTCCAGCACCACGTCATGAGCCGGTCCGAGGCCGAGCACGACGCGGTGGAGCTCTACCGCCGCATGCAGCTCCCGTACCCCGAGGAGATCGGCTTTCGCTACCCGCACCAGGTCTCGGGCGGGCAGTTGCAGCGCGCGATGACGGCGATGGCGATGTCCTGCCGACCCGACCTGATCATCTTCGACGAACCGACCACGGCGCTCGACGTGACGACGCAGATCGAGGTTCTGGCAGCGATCCGGGATATCGTGGAACAGTTCGACACGGCGGCGATCTACATCACCCACGACCTTGCCGTGGTGGCGCAGATGGCCGACCGCATCAAGGTTCTGCTGAGGGGCGAAGAGGTCGAGGAGGCCGACACGCGCACCATGCTGGACGCGCCGACGCAGGATTACACCAAGTCCCTCTGGGCCGTGCGCAGCTTCACCCGCCCCACGCAGCCGCCTGTCGAAAAGGGCGTGACGCCCGTGGTCTCGGTCCGCAATGTCACGGCGGCCTACGGGACGATCAATGTCCTCAAGAACATCAGTTTCGACATCCACGCGCGCCGCACCGTCGCCGTGGTGGGCGAATCCGGCTCGGGCAAGTCGACGGCCGCGCGCGTCATCACCGGCCTCTTGCCGCCGCGCCGGGGCGAGATCCTGTTCAACGGCGAGGCACTTCCGCCCGACTACCGTAAGCGCACGCGCGAGCAGCTCAGGCAAGCGCAGATGATCTACCAGATGGCGGACACGGCGCTGAACCCCAAGCTGAAGATCCGCGACCTGATCGGACGGCCCGCACAGATGTATCTCGGACTGCAGGGCAAGGCGCTGACGGACCGGATCAAGGACCTGCTGTCCCTGATCGAGCTTGAGCCGAACGACTATATCGACCGCGTGCCCTCGGAGCTTTCGGGCGGGCAGAAACAGCGTATCGGCATTGCCCGTGCCCTCGCAGCCGAGCCGCAATTCATCATCTGCGACGAGGTGACATCGGCCCTCGACCAGCTGGTGGCCGAGGGGATCCTGAAATTGCTCGACCGGCTGCAGGGCGAGTTCGACCTCGCCTACATGTTCATCACCCATGATCTCGCGACGGTCAGGGCCATCGCCGACGAGGTCGTGGTGATGAAGGAGGGCCTCGTGGTCGAGGCCGGTCCCAAGCTCGAGGTGTTCCAGCCGCCCCATGATCCCTATACCGAGCTTCTTTTGTCATCGGTACCGGAGATGGATCCCGACTGGCTGACACATCTGCTGGAAGAGCGGGAAGCCGGCCGCGCGGGCGCCGACGTGGAACCGGCAGGGCACTGAAGCGGTGCTGCGCTTGCCGCAGGGCATGCCGGCGGCGACAGGAAACGCATCGGGAGGCATCGCATGACGGATTTCGTAGCCCTTCTGGGCGTGAAAGGCGGCCCGGCGATCCGGCCCGGGTCGAACATGCCCACCTCGACCCTCCTGTCGCTCGCCGGAAAGACGATCCTCGTCGATGCGGGGCTCGGTGCCGCGCGGGGCGTCTGCGATCAGGGCGTGGCGCTGACCGCGATCGACGCGATCCTCGTGACGCACCTGCATTCCGATCACTATCTGGAGCTTGGTCCGCTTGTTCACACTGCCTGGACCGCGGGCCTGAACCGCGCTCTGCCCGTCTACGGCCCGCCGCGCCTGTCGCACTACTGGCGGGCGTTCCTGACCTCGATGCAGGACGACATCGCGCTGAGGATCGAGGATGAGGGCCGTCCGGACCTTGCGCATCTGGTGGAGCTTCACGCGATCCCGGAGAACAGCCCGATCGACCTCGGCGGGATCACGGTGCACGCGCTGGAAAACGCGCATCCGCCCGTCCGCCCCAGCTACGCCTTCCGCTTCGAAACGCCCGAGCGGCGCATCGTCCTCTCCGGCGACACGGCCCCGATCCCCGCCATGGTGGATTTCGCCAGGGGCGCCGACCTGCTGGTCCACGAGGCGATGCTGACCCATGGCGTGGATGCGCTGATGGCGCGGATGACCAATGGCGACGACCGCTTGCGCACCCATATCCTGCGCAGCCACACCGATGCGGAAGATGCAGGCCGCATCGCCACCGAGGCCGGCGTGAAGCACCTCGCGCTCAACCATTTCGTCCCCGACGGCATCCCCGGTTTTTCGGAAAGCCACTGGGAAGAGGCCGTGCGCCGGACATGGGCCGGGCCGCTCACGCTCGGACGCGACGGGGTGCGCATCGACCTCTAGCCGCCGGCCTTCGCCGCCGCCACGTGCTCGGCCACATGCGCCTTGTAGACGTCCCGGATCCGCTGCGTCACCGGCCGCGACCCGTCCCCCACCGGCTTGCCGTCGATCTCGGCCACCGGTGTCTGAGCCCCGAATGTGCCGGTCAGAAACGCCTCCTCCGCGCCATGGGCCTCGTAGAGCGAATAGTTCTTCTCGAAGACCGGGATGCCGTCGGCGCGGCAGAGGTCGATCACCTTCTGGCGCGTCACCCCGTTCATGCAGTAGTCACCCGTCGAGGTCCAAACCTCGCCGCGACGCACGATGAAGAAGTTGCAGGCATTGGTCGTGTTCACGAAGCCTTGCGGGTCGAGCATCAGCGCCTCGTCCGCGCCCGCCTGTTCCGCCTGCAGGCAGGCGATCACGCAGTTGAGCTTGGAATGGCTGTTGAGCTTGGCGTCCTGGCTCATGGGCAGACCCCGCACCTGCGGCACCGTGGCAAGCCTGATGCCCCGCTCCTGCAACCGGTCGACCGGTTTGGAATGCTCCATGATGATCACGAGCGTCGGGCCCGACCGGCTGAGCGCAGGATGCTGGAAGGGGCGCACTTTCACCCCCCGCGTCAGCATCAGGCGGCAATGGACATCCGTTTCCATCCCGTTGGCCTTCCGAGTCATTTCCAGCGCCTCGAAAATGCCCTTCCGGTCCATCCCCGGATCGAGGCTCACCGTCTTGCAGCTGTCGAAAAAACGATCCATGTGCGCGTCGAAAAACGCCCAGACGCCATCGTAAAGGCGCATCCCCTCCCACATCCCGTCGCCCAACATGAAGCCCGAGTCATAGACCGAGACCACGGCCTCGTCCCGGTGCTTGAGCGTGCCATTGACGTAGATGAGGATATCGGCGTTGCGCGGATCCTCCAGCGCGTCATGGGTGGTGACCATGTACGATCTCCCTACTGGTAAAGCCCGGCGACCCGCCCACGCAGGCGGATGAGGCCGAGCACGGTGTCGATGGTGGGCGTGGGCGTGTCGGTGATCCGCCCCAGTTCCTGCACCGACCCCACCAGCGCGTCGATCTCCATCGGCCTTCCTGCATCGAGGTCCTGCAGCATCGAGGTCCGGTGCGCCCCCACCGCCGCGCCGCCGTCGATGCGCCGCTCCACGTCGATGGGGAACTTCACGCCCAGCTTTTCCGCGATCTCCTGCGCCTCCAGCATCATCGCGCGCGCCACGGCCCGCGTGCCGGGATCGGTGCACAAGACGTCGAGCGTGGCGTGGGTCAGGGCCGAGATCGGATTGAAGGACAGGTTCCCCCAAAGCTTCACCCAGATCTCGTCGCGCAGACGGGGGCGCACCGGCGCCTTCAGGCCGGCCGCACCCAGCGCTTTCGACAAAGCCATCGCCCTCTCGGATTTCGACCCGTCGGGTTCGCCGAGCGAAAAGCGGTTGCCCTCGATATGCCGGATCGTGCCCGGCTCGGACACCTCCGCCGCCGGGTAGACGACGCAACCCAGCACGCGGTCGGGACCGAACCCGTCCCATTGCGCGCCGCCCGGATCGACGCTTTCCAGTCGCGTGCCCTCCAGCGCCCCGCCGATCTTGTGGAAATACCACCACGGCACCCCGTTCACGCCCGAGACGATCGTCGTGTCCGGCCCGATCAGCGGCATCATCCTGTCCACCACGGGCGGCACCGAATGCGCCTTCAGCGTGACGATCACGTAATCCTGCGGCCCGAGATCGGCCGGATTCTCCGAGGCCGTCACCGGCACGGTCACCGTCTCGTCCTCCTCGATCAGCGTCAGGCCCTTCTTGCGCATCGCCGCCAGGTGCGGCCCGCGCGCGACAAGGCTCACATCCGCGCCCGCCTCGGCAAGCTTGACACCCATGTAGCCGCCGATGGCGCCCGCTCCGAAAATGCAGATCTTCATGTTCCGTCCCTCACCGGACCACGCCTCCCTCTTGTCACAGGGTGGCGAACCCTTCATCTTTCTCCAAATACGCGCGGGGGGCCGGGGGGCTGCAAGCCCCCCGCGGATCGCCGCGTCAGCGGCGAAACCCCTGCGTCAGGCGCCCTCGACCAGTCCCAGCTTCTCGGCCAGCCCGATGCGTTGCAGCTTGCCCGTGGCACCTTTCGGGATCTCGTCGAGGATGACCACCTTGCGCGGCACCTTGAACGCCGCCAGCCGCTCGCCCGCGAAGGCCCGGATCGCGGCCTCGTCGGCCGCCTCCCTTTCGCGCAGGACCACGGCTGCGGCCACCTCCTCGCCAAGCTTCGGATGCGGCAGCGCGAAGGTCACCACCTGCGCCACCGCCGGATGCGCCGACAGCACACCGTCGACCTCCAGGGGCGAGACCTTCTCACCGCCACGGTTGATGATCTCCTTCAGACGGCCCGTCAGCGTGAGATACCCCTCCGCGTCGAACGTGCCCTGATCGCCCGTGCGGAACCAGCGCCGTCCCTCGGCCTCGAAGAAGCTCTTGGCGTTGGCGTCCGGGTTGCCCTCGTAGCCCGGCGTCACGTTCGGGCCCGAGATCACCACCTCGCCCACGTCGCCGCTTCCGATCAGAAGGTCTTCCGTCTCATGGGCGATGCGCACGAGCGGCCCCGCCTCCACGCCGACAGAGCCTGGTTTCTGCGCCCGCGGCGGCAGCGGGTTCGAGGCCATCTGGTGCGTGGCCTCGGTCATTCCGTAGCCCTCGATCACCGGCGCGCCGAAGGTCTCGGCCAACTGCTCCATCACCGGCCCCGGCAGTGACGCCGAGGACGAGCGCAGGAAGCGCAGCGGCACCTCGGCGATGGTCTCGGCATTGCGCCCCGCCCGCGCGAGGATCGCCTGGTGCATGGTCGGCACGGCTGTGTACCAGCTCGGCCGCGTCTCCTTCATCCAGCCGAAGAACTTCAGCGCGTCGAAACCGGGCGCGCAGCAAACCGAGGCGCCCGCCGCCAGCGAGGCCGACACGGCGGCGATCAACCCGTGGATATGAAAAAGCGGCATGACGTTGAGACAGCGGTCCGCGGGAGACAGCTCCAGCGAGGCGCCGATGTTGCGCGCAGAGGCCGCGAGGTTCGACTGCAGGAGCGGCACGATCTTGGGCCGCGAGGTGGTGCCCGAGGTGTGCAGGATCAGCGCCACGTCGCCCGGACCGGGCGCAGATGTATCCACGTCTTCCGGTTCGGGCGCGGATGTGTCCACGTCTCCCTCCGACCCCTCGGCATGCAGCGTGAAGCGGCCGGCAGGCCCCTCGCCCGGCCGCAGCCGGATGACCGGCAGCCCGAGGCCGGTCGCCGCTTCATGGGCCGGGCCCGCCTCACCCTCCATCAGGATCACGGCGCGGGCCTTCAGGTCCTCGAGGTAGAAGGCGAATTCGTCCTGCTTGTAGGCGGGGTTCAGCGGGCAGGTCGTGGCCACCTGTGCCACGGTCACGAAAGCGGCCGCCATCTCGGGGCCGTTGGGCAGCACGATCGCCACCCGGTCGCCCCGGCCGATCCCCGCGCGATGCAGGGCCGCGGCCACCTGGCCCGACAGGCCGCGCAGGCCCGCGTAATCCATCCAGTCCCGACCGGGCGCTCCCAGCGCAGGCGCAGACCCGTCATGCGCCGCGATCAATGCCGAAAGTGTCTCGCTCATCTCGTCCCTCCCTTGGTCCCGTTCCAGCGGCACCCCGCGCCCGCCCCCCGTGGCGCCAACACGGAGGCAGCACATCCCGCGCCGGGATGCAAGCTACCGCTCTCCCTTGCGATAAGGCGTCATCAGGGCCTCGGGCACCTGCGCACGGCGGGCCACGAGGATCAGGGCCACGATCGACAGCACATAGGGCGCCATGAGGAACAGCTGGTAGGGCACACCCTCCACCACCGTCTGCAGCCGCAGCTGGTAGGCGTCGAAAAATGCAAAGAGCAGCGCCCCCAATAGCGCCTTTCCGGGCCGCCAGGATGCGAAAACCACAAGGGCGATGCAGATCCAGCCCCTCCCCTGCACCATTTCCGGAAAGAAGCTGTTGAAGGCCGCCGTGGTCAGGAACGCGCCGCCCAGCGCCATCAGCGCGGAGCCCGCCATGACGCAGCCGATGCGGATCAGCGTCGGATCGAGCCCCTGCGCCTCGACCGCGTGCGGGTTCTCGCCAGTCATGCGGATCGCAAGGCCCAGCGGCGTGCGCGCCAGCACATAGGCCATCACCGCCACGGCAAGCAACGCGAGATAGGTCGGTGCCGCCTGCGAGAACAGCACCGGACCCAGGAAGGGGATGTCGGACAGAACGGGGATATCGAGGGGGCGGAAGGGCACGATCGTGGGCGGCGATTCCCCCACCGTCACGATCAGGCGATAGAGGTAATAGGCCAGCGCCGAGGCGAAAAGCGTGATGCCGAGACCCGAGACATGCTGAGACAGGCCCAGCGGCACGGTCAGAAGCGCGTGCAGAAGCCCCATGAGCGCCCCGGCACCCGCCGCGATCAGAAGCCCCGTCCATAGGTCCGCGCCGAGGAAGACCGAGAGCCATCCGACCATGGCCCCCATGGTCATGATCCCCTCGATCCCGAGGTTCAGCACGCCCGCACGCTCGCACAGGAGCGCGCCCAGCACCCCGAAGATAAGCGGCGTGGCGATGCGCAGCACGGCGGCCCAGAGGCTCGCGTTGAACAGAAGGTCGAGAGCCTCGGTCATCGCCGCACCCTGTAGCTGGTGAAAAGAAGCGCCACGAGCATGGTCAGGAGCGCCAGCGCCACGATCACGTCGGCGATGAAGGACGGCACGCCGGTCGCCCGGCTCATGGCATCCGCGCCGACAAAGACCGTGGCCACGAAAACCGCGGCCGCCACCACGCCCGCCGGATGGAGAGCCGCCAGCATCGCCACCACGATCCCCGCATAGCCGAAGCCCGGCGACATGGTCGTGGTCACGCCGCCCGTGACGCCCATGACCTCGATACCGCCCGCCAGCCCGGCCAGCCCACCTGACAGAAGCGCCACGCCCATGATCGTGCGCGGCAGCGAGACGCCCGCGAATTCCGCCGCGCGCGCGTTGAAGCCCGCCGCCCGTGCCTCGGTCCCGAAGACGGTGCGCGCGAGGATCAGCCAGACGATGCCCGCCACGGCCAAGGCGATCAGCAACCCGATATGCAGCCGCGTGCGCGGGATAAGGTCGGGCAGACGGAACGCGTCGTCCACCGGCACCGATTGCGGCCAGCCGAAGGCCAGCGGGTCGCGCAGCGGTCCCTCGATCATCAGGCCTACGAAGAGGATGACGATGAAATTCAGAAGGAGCGTCGTGACCACCTCATCCACGCCGAAGCGCAGCCGAAGGAAGGCAGGGCCGGCCAGCAGAAGCGCACCGGCCGCCATGCCCACGACCATCAGCACGGCGATCCCCAGCGCCGGGGGCAGACCCGACATCATCGAATGCCCCACCCAGGCCACCGCAAGCGCGCCGAGGTAGAACTGCCCCTCCCCGCCGATATTCCACAGCCGCGCGCGGAAGGCGACGGCGGCGGCAAGCCCCGTCAGCATCAGCGGCACGGCACGGGTCAGCATCTCGGTCACGGCCAGCCGCGATCCAAGCGCGCCCTTCAGCATCTCGGCATAGGCCGCAAGCGGGTTCACGCCCGCCGCGAGGATCAGGCCCGCGGCCAGCGCCAGCGCGGCGGCAATGGCGGCAAGCGGTGCCGTGGCCGCGAGCGTCCAGGGCACGGAGGGGCGTCGCTCAAGCCGCATCTTCGGGCGCCTCCCAGACACCGGCCATCATCAGCCCCAGACGGCGGGGGTCGGCCTCCTCCGCCGCGACCGGGGCCGAGAGGCGCCCGCTGACGATGGCCTGCAACCGGTCCGAAAGTCCCACGGCCTCCTCCAGCTCCTCCGAGATCAGGATGATCGCGGCGCCCTCGGCACGGGCGGCCAGCAGCTCCGCATGGACGGCGGCGATGGCGCCTTCGTCAAGGCCGCGCGTGGGCTGGTTGGCGAGGATGACCTTGGGCCCGGCGGACAGCACGCGGCCAAGGATCAGCTTCTGCATGTTGCCCCCCGAAAGCAGACGGATGCGCGTCTCTGGCGTGGCCCCGCGCACGTCGAAGCGTTCGATCAGCCCCGCCGCATGATCCCGCGCCGCCGCGCGCCGCACGAAGCCGCGCGTGGAAAACTCGGGGGCCCCCAGACGTTCCAGCACGCTGTTTTCCCAGACGGGCAACTCGCCCACCACGCCTTCCGCATGGCGGTCCTCGGGGATGCGCCCGATCCCCTCGGCGATGAAGGCGCGGGGCCCCAGCCCGCCGATCTCGCGCCCTTCGAGCGTCAGATGCCCGGCCTCCGGCTCGGCGAGGCCCGACAGAAGCGCGCCCAGCGCCGCCTGCCCGTTGCCGGAGACGCCGACGATGCCGAGGATTTCGCCCGCGTGCACGGTGAAGGACACATCCTGCAGGGCGGGCTTGCCGTCGAGCTGCACGGTCACGTCCTCGGCCACCAGACGCGGCGCACCGACGGCATGGGCCTGCCGCCGTGGCCGGGTCACGCGGCGGCCGACCATCAGCTCGGCCAATTCCTCGGGCGAGGTTTCCGGCGTCTTGCGTTCGGCCACCTTGCGTCCGCCGCGCAGGACGGCCACGCGGTCGGAGGCGGCCATCACCTCGTTCAGCTTGTGGCTGATGAAGATGATCGACAGGCCCTGTCCCGTCATGCCCCGCAAGATCTCGAAAAGCCGCTGCGCCTCGGGTCGGGCAAGCACCGCGGTGGGCTCGTCGAGGATCAGGATACGCGCATCGCGATAAAGCGCCTTGAGGATTTCCACGCGCTGGCGTTCGCCCACCGACAGGCCCGCCACCCGCGCGTCGGGGTCGACCGGCAGGCCGAACTGCTCGGACAGCGCCATCAGCCGCGCACGCCCCTCGTCGCGACGGCTGCGCAGACGCAGCAGCGGCTCGGAACCCAGCATGACGTTATCGAGCACGCTCAGGTTGCCCGCCAGCGTGAAATGCTGGTGCACCATGCCCACGCCCGCCTCGATCGCCGCGCGCGGGCGGCCCGGGGGCAGATCCTGCCCGAAGACCTCGACCCGGCCCTCGTCGGCGGCGTAATGGCCGAAGAGGATGTTCATCAGCGTCGTCTTGCCCGCCCCGTTCTCACCCAGAAGCGCGAGGATCTCGCCCTCCTTCAGCTCAAGCGTCACGGCGTCGTTGGCGGTCAGCGCGCCGAAGCGCTTGGTGATGCTGTCGAGGTGGAGGACCGTGGTCATGCGGGCATCCCAGCGATCGCGAAGGGATAGGGGATGGGCGGCAGGTCCGCCGCGATCCGGGCCGCAAGCGACAGGAGCGCACGGTCGGAATGGGCCGGGCCGACCAGCTGCACCCCGCGCGGCAGCCCGTCGGCCATGCCCGCCGGGATCGCAAGCGCCGGCAGCCCCGCGAGATTGGCGAGCGCAGCCCCCGGCGCCATCGCCTCCATCTTCGCAAGATGGGCGTCGATATCGGTGTGATCGGTGGGGAAATGGCCCACAGTCGGCGGAGGACCCGACAGGATCGGCGCCAGCACCACGTCGCAGCCGGTGAAAAGCGCGCGGCGCGTGGCGTCGGAAAGCTCCGCCGCAAGGTTGGTCATGGCGAAAACCTCGGTGCCGGACAAGCCGCGCCCCCGTGCGCGGTTCGCGGCAGCGAGCGGGCTGATCTCGGCGTCCGGCACGCCGAGCGCGTCGAGCCCTGTCGCCAGCGCGACCGAGAGTATCTGACCGATCAGCGCGTGCACCTCGCGGCCCAGCGCGTCCGGTGCCTCGATCTCCACGATCTCGCAGCCCGCCGCGCGCAGCAGGTCGGCGACACGTCGCGCGGCCTCCGCCTCCGGCGCGCCACAGCGGTCCAATACCGCCAGCCCCACGCGCGGCGCGGCGGGCAGCGTCGCCTCGGCCGGCGTGACCCGCGTCAGTTCGAACGCCGTCGCGACATCCCGGAGCGAGCGGGCGAGCACGCCCTCGGAGGCGATGCCCATCAGGTTATTGGCGAAGACCGGTCCCGACGCCTCGGCCCCGCGCGAGGGTTTCAGCCCCCAGAGCCCGCAGGCCGACGCTGGCACGCGGATCGACCCGGCGGCGTCGGTGGCATGGGCGATGGCCACGATGCCGCCCGCGACAGCGGCCGCCGCCCCGCCCGAGGAGCCGCCGGGCGTCTTTCCCGTGTCGAACGGGTTGCGCGCGACGGGTCCGCCGGGCGGCTCCGCCGACAGCGCGAAGCCGAATTCAGGGACGGTGGACAGGCCGACCGGCGCAAGCCCGCCCGCCCGGAAGCGCCGCATCAGGTGCCCCTCGCTCTGCCGGTCCGCAGGCGGGAGCCGGGATCGCAGCGCCTCCGACCCCACGCCCTGCCGCAACCCGGCCGCCGGTGCGCCAAGGTCCTTGGCGAGCATCGGAACCCCCGCGAACGGACCGCCCTTCGCCCGCGCCTCGGTGATCGCCTCGCGGATCGTGCCTTCGTCGAACAGCGTCACGACCGCGCCCAAGCCGGCGCGGTCGCGCATCGCATCGCGCACGGCCCCCGCCAAGGCGGATGGATCGACCCCACCCGCCTTGATGGCGAGGCCAAGCGCCGTCGCGTCCGTCATGCCTGTGATGCTCCTCAGGCCGGTTCGTCGGCGTCGATCGGCACCTCGAACTCGCCCGCCTCGATCATGGCCTTCTTGGCCTCCATCGCCGGGATCGCCTCGGCCGGCACCATGTCGGACACGTAGATCAGCTCGTTGCCGCCATATTCCATGAAGGAATACTCGGTGTAGTCACGGCCGACCGGGTTGCCCGCCTGCACGTCGGCCACGATGGCCGCGATGGTCGGCCCGTAGTTCCAGATCGCATTGGCGAAGACCGTCTCGGGGTAGCGCGGGGTATAGTCGATCAGGCTGCCGATGGCCTTCACGCCGCGGGCCTCGGCGCCATCCGCCGTGCCGATCCGTTCGCCGAAGAGGATATCCGCGCCCGCGTCGATCTGGGCGATGGCGGCCTCCTGCGCGCGGGCCGGGTCGAACCACGCGCCGATGAAGCCATTGAGGAAGGTCGCATCCGGGTTCACCTCCTGCACGCCGAAGCGGAAGGCGTTGATCAGCAGGTTGACCTCGGGGAT
>Ga0209925_1000158_pt1 | contig 34961 bp, 28 predicted proteins | sample SalPonR2_A_D1_MG_FD_185702 | JGI IMG/M metagenome (GOLD analysis project Ga0209925, IMG submission 185702) | Salt pond soil microbial communities from South San Francisco under conditions of wetland restoration - Salt Pond MetaG R2_A_D1_MG... ... | reverse complement strand
GTACCGGGAAAGTGCCCTCGAGCGAAAGTCTGAATTCGGGCCTGAACCAGCTGTCCAGAGCGGCGACAACCGGCTCTTCGAGCATTTCAGCCGCGAGTCGGGCCGGCCCGAGGCGTTCTCGGGTAAACGGCAGTTCTCCGGAAATTCGGTCAAGCGCAATTCCCTGATCGCGCAGTTCAACCCCGGCATCGGCAAAATCGATGGCGCCGACCAGCCGCCAGTCTTCCTTTCGCTTGACCGGGAACCATATGCTCGCCTCGGCCGACGCGGCGCCTTGCCACTGCAGCCGCTCCAGCGTACGCTCGATGCCGGCCAGCGGAAGCGCCCTTGCCAGTCGCGCCAGTCCGTCGGCGCCCGCTTCGATCGCCTCCAGATGCAGTTCGATCTCGGCATCACGCGCCGCCTCGATATGCACCAAGGGTGCGCGCAGCGCGACTCCGGCAACCTCGCCGGACTCGGCCACGGCAGTCATCGATTCGCCGGAAAATTCCACGTAGCCCGAGATATTTTCCGCTACCGGCCAACGCTTGGCATAAGCCAGCCGCAGCCCAGAAAAAACCGCCCGGCTGTTGACCGAACCGGCCGGGACATGGTCCTTCCAGTTGACCGGCTCACCGAACAGGGTTGTGACCGCTTGCGCCGAACCGACTTCCAGCAGCGCCTCATCCAGCCACTTGCGGGTATTGGGACCCAGACCCCGCTGCGGCAACCAGCGCCGCGGCGTCTGCGAACTCAACCTCGGCGTATCGACCACAAGGTCGAGAAAAGGCGTCCCGCCCGCAAGTTCGATATCACCATCGGCGATCAGTTGAAACTCCGGATGATCGAGCGACAGGCTTTGAAGTTCCACGCGCATATCTCCTCCCAGCACCAGCGCGCCGGAAAACCCGGCAAACTCCAGGGGCTGCGGGTAGAGCACCGGAATGCCGATGATTCCCGGGCCCGAAGGACGCGCTACCAGCCGATCACCAGCCAGCGCCAGATCGATGCGATCCAGCGACATGCCGAATCCGGGGTCATTCACATTGGCTTCCAGCCCCTCTATCCTCCCCTCGGCGAGATATAACGATCCGGAGTCGGTTGCACCCAGACGCAGATCCGTGACCGTTCCCGAAACGCTGTCGGGCCAGTATTGGGCGAAGCCCAACCAGGGCTGCAGCAGCGCGTGAAGATAGTCCAGCTCGATTCGGCCGGCGACCACGCCGTGTCTGCCGTCGCCGTTCCCGTAGGCCAGGCTGTCGATCAATACCGTCTCGCCGTCGCCGAACTCCCGGGCATTGAGCTCCAGAGCCAGTTCGCCTCGATGCCAGCTGCCGTCAAGCTCGAAGTGACTGGACATTCGACCGGCAATACCGCCTTCTGCCAGGGAATGAAGATCGACCGCGCCGTGCAGCCGAGCCCCGTCGTCGGGATTCCACTTCAGCCACCACTGCATCTGGGCGCGCAGATCGATCACACTGCCGGCAGTCGACTCCAGCGCCATTCTGGACAAGCCTATATCGGGGGCACGCGCATAGCCGGAAAACGACTCCAGGCGGGATTCCGACATTTGGAGTACCAGTCTGACCTCCAGCATCTCGCCCGAACCGCCATCGGGTAGGGCGTCCAACCGAAACTGCAGCCTGTCGGCATCCCGGCTGACACGCGCTTCCGGCACCGCCAGCCGCAGGTCGGGAAGGCCGCGCGGCGCAATGCGGATTCCAGCATCGCGAAGTAGCACATCACCGGCCGAAACAGTCTGCTCCCATCCTTCGGCAAAGGTGCCGCCGCGGTCCAGTCGCCAGCTCCACCGCCCCTGCTCATCCTGCACCAGGACCATGTTCAAGCCGAGCAGCACCAGTTCTAAGCTGTTGCGGCCGGGGCGAACCAGGTTGTACAACTTGAATTCCAGCCTTGCCCGATCGACGTCCAGCAGACGCTCTGTCGGGCGCCCCACCTTGAGTCCAATCAGCGTGATCCGGGGAGACAGACGCGGCCAGCGCGCCTCGATTCGCTCGATTGTTACCGGCCGCTCGAGCTTCTCGGTCAGGAAACGTTCCACGATCGGCCGAAATGAATCGGCATAAGGCGCGACCAGTCGGCCGATGCTGACCAGCACGGCCGATCCGATAATGAACCAGACCAGCAGTTTCCAGCATCCGCGACGCAGTCGCCTGAAAGTGCGCAGAATCCGCAAATCCCGAGTGCCACGGCTTTCCTCGCTCAAAGCAGAACCACGTCGAACTGCTCCTGGGCATACTGTTCTTCGGACTGAAAACGAATATTGGTGCCCAGCTGCTCGGTGACTTCGGCCAGTGGGCCGGTATATTCATCCAGCATCTTGTCCACCACCGGTGGCGCGGCCAGCACCATCAGGCGCCCCGTCTCGAACTGGCGAACGGCCCGCAGGATTTCGCGGAAGATCTCGGAACAAACCGTCTCCGGGGACTTCTGCCAGCCACGGCCGTTGCACTGGGGGCAGGGATTGCACAATCGGTGCTCCAGACTCTCCGTGGTCCGTTTGCGCGTCATCTCCACCAGTCCCAGCGCCGAGATCTCCGACACGGTAGTCCGGGCCGGATCTCGCGCCAGCGACTGGTTCAGCATGCGAATGACCTGGCGCTTGTGCTCCTCATCATTCATGTCGATGAAGTCGATGATGATGATGCCGCCGAGGTTTCGCAATCTGAGCTGGCGCGCGAGAGCCTGGGCAGCCTCCATATTTGTCTTGTAAACGGTCTCGGCGAAATTGCGCGTGCCGACATACCCGCCGGTATTGACGTCTATGGTCGTCATCGCCTCGGTCTGATCGATGGTCAGGTGGCCACCCGACTTGAGCGATACGTTTCGCCTGAGTGCCCGCGATATTTCATCTTCCACGCCGTAAAGATCGAACAGCGGGCCTGGCCCGGCATAAGACTCCAGGCGCTCGGACCATTCGCCGATGAAGGTATCGGAGAAACGTCGGGCATGAGCGTAGGTTTCGACATCGTCGAGGCGGACCCGCTCGATGCCGGCGTGCATCAGATCGCGCAGGGCTCGAAGCGGAAGCGATAAATCCTCGTATATGCAGGTGCCCGGCTCGCAGCCGTTGTCGAGCTTTTTTTCAACGCCCGACCAGAGCCGCCGCAGGTAGTCGAGATCACGCTTCAACTCGGTGGCACCCACCCCTTCGGCATTAGTCCGCAAAATCAGGCCGTTGCCCGCCTGGCCGTGGTCCTCGAGAATTTGTCCAACCAACTCACGCAGCCGGGCACGCTCGGCCTCGTTTTCTATACGGAGTGAAACCCCGATGCTGCTGGCGCCCGGCAGATAGACCAGATACCTGGAGGGCAGGCTGAGCTGGGTGGTAAGCCGCGCGCCCTTCGATCCCATGGGGTCCTTGACGACCTGCACCGGAAGACTCTGGCCTTCCCGAATCATTTCGCCGATCGGCGGAATCTGCGGCTCACCATGCTCATCGACGACGTCGGACTCCAGCTCCGGACGCGACCGGGCGATCTCGCCGGCGTGGAGAAACGCGGTGCGATTGAGGCCGATATCGACGAACGCCGCTTGCATCCCCGGGAGAACGCGCTCGACGCGTCCCATGTAGAGATTACCCACATAGCTGATGTCGCCCACGCGCTCCAGGTGCAGTTCCTGCAGCAATCCGTTTTCGACCAGGGCAACCCGGCTCTCGGAAGGCGTAACGTTGATCAGCAGTTCGTTACTCATGGCTGCTCACGGTGAGCACTCCTGGCTTGGCCGGCAATCATACTTGGCCGACAATCATATACGCACCCGCGCCGACGGCACGCGAGCGTCGAGCGTGCGACCAAACGCCGTCAATCCTGCAAAAGCCCGGCATCACGAAGCAGTCCTGCGGTTTCGAACAGCGGCAAACCGACTATGCCGCTGTAGCTGCCATCGAGATTTGCGATCCAGGCCGCTGCCTGACCCTGGATCGCGTATCCGCCCGCCTTGTCCAGCGGATCGCCGGACGCGGCGTATCGGCGTATCCAATCTTCAGGGAGCCTTGCGAAGCGAACTTCCGAAATGCTCAGGGCAGTCCTGACCGACGAATCCGGGCCGACCAGCGCAACCGACGAATACACTGTGTGGCTGCGACCGGAAAGGCTTCGAAGCATATCGCAGGCCCGGGGCTCGTCACGCGGCTTTCCGAGACACTTTTCCTCGAGCACGACCTCGGTATCCGACCCGATCACCCACTTCCCCGGCGAATTCCCTGCGATCGCGCAGGCTTTCTGCACAGCCAGCCTGAGCACGTAATCTTCGGGCGATTCGGCGTCGCCCTGGCGCTCGTCGATATCAGCCGGACGTACCTCGTAACCGGAAATGAGTATGGCCAGCAATTCGCGGCGGCGGGGCGAGGCCGACGCAAGAACAAGCGAACGTTCACCCGGGCTGTCTCGGCCTGGCTCGATCAGGCCGTCGGTCGCATCGTCGGTCGCATCGTCGGTCACGTGGTCGGTCACATCGATACCAACTCATTCACGATGATAGGGATGCCCGGACAAAAGCGACCAGGCACGATAGATCTGTTCGCCCACGATCACCCTGACCAGCATGTGCGGAAACGTAAGCTTGCCGAGCGACCATCTTGTGCTGCAGTTCGAAAGCAGTTCCTTCGAATGTCCCGACGCGCCGCCGACGAGCAGCGAAACCGGTTCGCCAGTCATCATCCAGCCATCGAGATGCCCGGCCAGGTCGCGGGTTGACCATTCCGACCCGAGCGCGTCTAGCGCTATTCGTGGACCGGAACCGGCGCATTTGGCCAATAGCGCCTCGCCTTCGCGGCGACGTTTGACGCCTCCGGACGCTCGCGGCGGTGCCACCTCGACCAGTTCGAGGCCGAGCTGGGGCGGCATGCGCCGTGCATATTCATGCCAGCCCCGCGCAACCCAGTCCGGCATCGAGCGTCCGATTGCGACCAGTCGAATCTGCAACCGCGCGCTTCCGTCAGCTGGACTGCGCCGGACGACTCCGGGTGGTCTCGTCCCACAGCTTCTCGAGGTTGTAGAAGGCCCGGCTCTGGGGCAACATCAAATGCACGACAACGTCATTGAGATCCACCAGCACCCATTCGCCTTCCTGCTGGCCTTCCACGCCCAGCGGCGCATGCAGTCCCGACGCCTTGATCTTCATGCTCAACCGATCTGCCATGGCCTTGTTCTGCCGACTGGAGGTGCCGCTGGCAACCACCATGAAGTCGGCAAATGTGTTGCGCTCGCGTAGATCGAAGACCTCGACATCCTGCGCCTTGGCATCGTCGAGCACCTCAAGCACGAGATCGCGCAAAATGCACGGGTCGCTCTGCTCGGATTCCGTTGGCCGATCCATCACAAGACGTCCGGGCAAATCATCGTCATTCTGTCGCTCATTGATTCGTGCAACTCACGGGGTCCGAAAGACGGATGATCTCACGATCGATGTCCACGCTGCTGTTCAGCGGCGGCCCGGCGACGAAATCGGAAATTTCCCGCACCGTGCTTTGATCGATGAACTGGCGCTCAAGCGTACCCACGTCATCGTTTGTCACCGTAACCTCGTCACAGTAAATACAAAAGCCGCGGTAATCCAGCACTACCATTCGATTTCCGCCCGACACTGTCGGCTCGAGCTCGTCATCGGCGAGCACCCAGCGCGGCGAGTTGGTCTCGTCGTAGTAATAGCGGATCCAGGCCTCGGTGGAATCGGTGATCAGCAGGGTCACGCCGCCGGCGGCCGTATCGGGCGAAAACCAGTGGCCGAGCAACGGCACCGGTTCGTCACCAAGTTCGGGAATCGTCGGACAGGTGCTGCCGCTGACCGGGCTGAACATTTCAGCACCGTGATTGCCGTTCAGACGCCAGGCATACATGAACCGCTGCTCCCTGATCCTGGTGACCTGAACCTCGCCGACAACCTTGAGCGAGGAACGGGCATCGTTACTGGTGGCGCGGAACAACACGGCCCTGAAGAAACTGCTGCCGTCGTCCGGAACGGTGTCGGTGATATAGAAGGTCGGAGAGCCTGCCTCGTCGTAGGTGTACCAGACACCGAAGCGGCCGCCACCGCCGGCCTGCCAGTCCAGTCCCTGATTGATCGTGCGTTCGGCAGGCCCCCAGAGTCCGCGCCCGGTATTCGCGCCGACCGGTGGCGGCGTCCCGATCTGCGCTTCGGTCACGCTGGCCGTCACGATAGCGCTCGTTTCGATCGGCGAGGCGTTCTCCACCACTACATAATATCGACCGGCCGACGGGCTCTCCAGACTGGCCGTCCACTGGCCGCCCTCTTCGCTTGCCTGCACGATCACCTGATCGGGGGCGGGAGGCGTCTGCGGCACGCTGGCAGCCAGCTCCTCGAAAGTCCTGCGGCGGATCGTGACATCCGACATCGAACCGTCGACAGCGACGTTCAGACTCGTCATGCCCGGCGGAACATCGATGAACATCAGATCGTGGATCGCACCCGAGGACAGAACGACCGGATAAGGCTGCGCGTTGAAAAGCGCTGTCTCGGCCGGCAGATTGTCGCCGGTTCGAGTCACGCGCACCGGTACGACACCGACGTCTGCAAGTTCATCGGGAGACGAGGCGATGGCGACCACACCCTGCCAGCCCTCGCCGCGGCCCATCGCGGGCTGATCCCAATACAACGGAATGGTCAACGACCCGCCGGGATGCGCCCCGGGCGCATTCACCACCAGGCTGGGATCACGCTCTTCGGCGAAAACGGCAAACTCGAACGGTGCGTCGTTGGTGCTGCTGAAGCCGCCGGCGGAAAAGTTCTGCACCAGCACCCACCACTGGCCCTGCTCGGGAAACTCGACGTCGCAGCGTTCGAGGTCTTCGCTGGTCAGCGACGAACAGACCACCTCGTTTTCCTGGGCCGCACCGTCCCCGTTGTCGTCGCGGCCGACATAAAGATCGATATCCGAAGCGGTCGAAGCGAAAGTTTCGGCATAAAGCAAGAGCGCGTCGGCGGGAACTTCGACAACTTCGGTTATCGTTCCCGCCGGACCGTCGAACGGATCGGTACGTGTCGGATCCTGCGCCAGCGAAGGCGACTGCCTGGCCGGGCGCAACAGTGAGCTTGTCCGGACCACCAGTTCATCGACCGAGACCAGCTCCGGGATCGTCAATTCGTCGCGGCCGCGGTTGCCCAGGGTGGTAAAGCTCTGCGAATCGGGGACCTCCCCAACGGCGATGAGCGCCCCGACCGGAAGCCGCTGGGTCGCGAACCCGCCCAGCGTCGGCGTTAGCACCACGCTCCCGGCACCCCACGATCCGAGGTCGACATCGCCGCGCGAGATCTCGATCTGCAAAGTACGCTGCTGGCCTTGGCTGAGCGTGAAAGAACTCGGCGTGACCTGGATGTCCAGGCCGCCTTCGCTGGTGACGTTCCAGGTACCCGCACCCATGGCTTGAACGGTGCGCGTGAATACACAGGTGCCGACGCAGTTGTCGCTGACGACGCCCGGCAGGTTCAAAGCGCCCGGGTCGCCGCCGTCAAACGGATTGGCACCCAGGAAATCAGCCTCCGAGACCGGCAGGAAGAGACCTGCCTGGGCCGCGAGATCCACCTGGATGCCGCCTGCACCGCGGTCCGGGACGCGCGCGTCGGAGTCGTCCGAATTGCGCACGATGTCCGCACTCGCGGTGGTCTCCAGCGCAGAGATCACCTCGTTCACGCCCCAGTCTGGATTCGCCGATCTCAGCAGCAGCGAGGCCCCCGCCACGTGTGGTGACGACATGGAAGTACCGGTCAGGAAAAGAACCTGATTGTCTGCATCCAGACCCGGTCCGGTGCCCGCCAGGTTGGTTTCGGTGCCGGCTGCGAGAATGCTGGTACCCGGTGCGGTCACATTGGGTTTCATCAAGTCCGGTGCATCCACGGCGGGACCGCGGGAACTCGAACCGGCCAGCCGCCCGGCTGCGGATTCGTCTATGAAACGCTGCGTACCGGTCAGTCTTCCCTGTTGACCGCTGCCTGAAGCCAGCCAGTCGCGAAGCCGGTCGCCTTCGGCATCACCGACGTGAGTGGCCGGCAGGCAGTGCTGGTCGGCATTGGTCGACTCGCCCTGGGCATCGGTGTTGGCCAGGATCATGCCCCCAGCGCCGGCAAGCTGCACATTCTTGCCCTTTTCTATTCGCCCGTATTCCCCGCGATCGCAGACCACGATCTGGCCATTGAAGGTATTGGGCGGGAACGGATTGCTGACGCCTGTGTTGTCGCCGCACGACGGGCCCGATTCGGGCGGGCCCTCGCCGCAAAGTGCATTGCCGAAATCGCGCGCGTGCACGATGGGCAGCGTCGACGTGCCGTTGGTGATGCCCTGGCCGACCAGGTCGTCCAGCGGGAACGGTCCGCCGCTGACGTCGATCAAACGATTGGCCAGGATTCGGCCGTGCAGCGCGTTGGCCACCGCCATGACCCAGGGCACGTTGGCCGGACTGCCGACCGTGAAGTCCTCCGGCCCGGAATTCCCCGCCGAGACCACCGGCACGATGCCGGCTTCGCGCAGGTTCAGGAAAACCCGCTGATTGCCCTGGGGGCTCCAGGGGCTGAAGGGATCGCCACCGATCGAGAAATTGACCGCGTCGACGCCGTCCACGACCGCCTGTTCCAGCGCCGCGGAAGTTGCATCGCCGGGACAGACGAAGTTCCCGGCAGGCTCGTCCGGATCGGCTTCACAGGCCTTGTATGAAATGAAACTGGCGCGCGGCGCCACGCCGGAAACCTGGAAAGAGATCGGTCCGATCCCGACGTTCAGGTTCAACGAAAGCGGCAGTCCGACCGCCGTCGAAGCCACATGCGAGCCGTGGCCGTCGGGATCGAATCCGTCGGTGTCTTCGTCGGTGAAATCATAGACCCCGATGAGTTTGTCGCTGCACGGGATGTCCAGCGTCGCGTCGGTGCACAGCCCGAATAACCGGTCACGAGGATTGGTGATGGTCAGGGAAGACTGCGAAACATCGAAAAATATCGACTCCCAGTTGACGCCGGTGTCGATCACGCCGAGGACGGTGCCTTCGCCGCGTGTCGGGTTCGGTGCGCCGGTGGCGCCGGTCCAGAGATCGTTTGCGCCGATCCACTGCGGGCCGGCATCGGTCTGGACATGCTGGATGATATTGGGATGGACCGAGCGCACGCCCGGAATTTCGGACAAGCGAGTGGCCTGCGCGGCGCTCATCGGCGCGGCGAATCCGTTCCTGATGTGCCTGTACACGAACTTGGGCTTGATGGTCATGCCGAGTTCGCCTTCCGCCTTATCGAGAATTTGCGCGCGCCGTTGATCGAGATACTCGACGTACTGCCTGACCGCAGGCGAATCGATGCGCAATCTGCGCTCGCCGGTCACCGAGGGCGCGGTCGCTGCCATCACCTTACCGGCAACTTGTCCATCGGACGCGACCGATTGGGGCGACCACCCCCCGAATTCGGTCGTGGGCGCATCTTCGAGCTCCACGATCCAGACCGATTCGTCGATCGTCGGCTTCTTGGCCCAGAGCGAACCCGATGCGACGACCACGGCCAACGCCAGCAGCCCCTGAACAATCCGCGTATTCAACATGCCTTCACCATTGGTAACTGATTGATTGATAGTTAATTTAGAGCACCTGCCGATGGACCCTGGAACATCCTTCTAGGCAACCGCCTCACGCATCGTGACCAGTTCCTCGGCGCTGGTCGGATGGATGCCTATAGTGCGGTCAAAATCGGCTTTGGTCAAACCTGCACGCACGCCAACAGCGAAACCCTGGACCATTTCAGCCGCCTCGGGTCCCACGACATGGAGGCCGAGCACGCGGTCGGTTTCGCCGTCCACCAGAATCTTCATCAATGCTTTCTCTTCTCGCCCGCTCAGCGTGTACTTCATCGGCGTGAACTCCGAACGGAAAACCCGAACCGAGGCGCACTGGTTGCGAGCTTCCTCTTCGGTCAGGCCAACGCTCGAAGAGGGTGGCTGGCTGAAGACCGCGGACGGTACGTTGGCATGATCGACCGGACGATCCATGCCGCCGAACTGCGTGTCGGCAAATGCATGACCTTCCATCAGCGCCACCGGCGTCAGAGCGATCCGGTCGGTGACGTCGCCCACGGCGAAAATGCTTTCGACCGAGGTGCGACTGTATTCATCGACCGCGATGAGGCCCTTGGGCCCGGTTGCGACTTCGGCATTCTCCAGTCCGAGCTCCCCGGTGTAGGGGTGCCTTCCGGTAGCGAACAAAACAATATCGAACTCGCCCGAAGTCCCGTCGGAAAAATCCACATGGCGCTTGCCGTCATCGGTTTCGGTAATCTGAGTGGGGTCGTTGTTGTAATGGAACTTGATGCCCCTGCTCAGCATGCCCGCTTCAACCACGCGCCGGACGTCACCGTCGAAGTTGCGCAGAATTCGTTCGCGCCGGTAGTTGAGCATTACCTGAGAGCCGAGACCGCGGAATATGCCCGCGAATTCCACCGCGATGTAGCCGCCGCCGACGACCAGCACGCGTTGCGGAAACTCGGGCAGATCGAATGCATCATCGGAAACGATGCCAAGCTCTGCACCGGGAATGTCGAGTCGATAGGGTCTTCCGCCGACCGCGATCAGGATCCTCTCGGCACTGATCCGGCGTTCGCCGACCAGCACGGTGTGTTCGTCGAGCAGCGTGCCGCGACCCGGATACACTTCCACGCCGGCGTTCGCCAGCAGCTTGCCGTAAACACCTTCCAGCCGTGTGATCTCGCGCTCCTTGGCCGCCACCATGTCAGTCCAGCAGAAGCTGGTCTCGCCCACGCGCCAGCCGTAGCCGGCCGCGTCTTCGAAGGCTTCGCTGAACTGACTGGCGAAAACAAGCAGCTTCTTCGGCACACATCCACGGATGACGCAGGTGCCGCCCAGCCTGGATTCCTCGCACAAGCCCACGCGGGCCCCGTGGCCGGCCGCAATCCGCGCCGCCCGAACACCACCGGATCCACCTCCGATCACGAAAAGATCATAGTCAAAATTTGTCATCAATCAAGTTGCCAACATCCAGGCCGGTAAAATAAGATAATCGATTAAGATAGCAAATCGCCAGCCAGAAAGACGCCAGCCAGCGGTAAATTCATGAAGCTCGCAATTGTAGCCGATTGCCCGCTTGTTACAGTTACTGTGACCGGAAACCCATGCAGATTCTTGCCAAATCCCCAGATCGAGCCGATGCTCTGGCCGAAGCCTTTACGGCAACCGAGTACGTGGTCGAAACGAGCGGCGCAGAAATCAGGATTCGCATCGGCCAAACCACGCCCGCGCTCGACAGCTTGTTACAGGATCGGCCCTGGGCGGTGATTACCGCGTACAACCCGGACGGCGTGCGTCGCCCGGCGGTCGACAATACCGCGGCGCAAAGCGCGCTGGAACAATGCCTGCACCTTTTGCGGCCGGCAAGATTACTGAAGGTCTGCAACAGGGATCCGGCCGGCAACTGGCCGGAAGAACCTGCCTGGCTCTTCACGCCAGACCACATCCGTCAGGCCGACCGACTCGCGCGACGCTTCGACCAACGGGCCGTGGTGGCCGGCCATCCCGGCGGGCCCGCGACGCTCAGAATGTACGCGGACGCACACGCCGATCGTGTAAATATCCCGACGGTGATCTCGTGAATCGGCTGTTGGAGGCGCATCAGCTCGAGTTTCACCGCTACGGCAATCCCGTCTTTCAGCCGCTGGACATCGCGCTCCAGGCGGGCCGGGCGATCGTGCTGACCGGACCCAATGGCGTCGGCAAGACCACGCTGCTTCGGCTCCTGGCCGGCATTCTCGCCCCCGTTAACGGCACCTTGCATCACCATGCCCCGGCGTCGTTCGTCGGTCACCTGCCCGCGGTCAAGGGCGATCTGACCTGCCGCGAAAATCTCGATTACGAACGCCGCGTCGGCCCGCCCGGCCTGGACCTTGCCGAGGCCCTGGCGCAAGTTGGCCTGGCGGGACTCGGATCGCGACCGTCGCGCGCACTTTCGGCCGGGCAGAAAAGAAGGCTGGGACTGGCCCGACTGCTGGTCCGCAAAACGCCCGTCTGGCTGCTCGACGAACCGTACGCGAGCCTGGACGACGCAGGGTGCGCCGGCGTCGATGCCCTGATCAATCAGCACCTGAGCGACGGCGGGGGCGTGGTGCTTGCAACCCATCAGCGCCATCCGCGGGTGGCTCCGGAGTTGCTGGACAATATCGTGCTGGAAGCGGGTATCGTCGACGGCGGCGTAGAGGAAACGCAATGATCGGAACCGGCTCGGCCTCGGCGCTGTTCAGGCGCGACATGAAACTGGCGTTCCGGCGGCTCGGCGAATCACTGCTGCCGCTGTTTTTCCTGTTTACCGTGATCGTGCTGATCCCGCTGGGCGTCGGCCCGGGGCCCAACCTGCTGGCGCGCATGGCGCCGGGCATGGTCTGGGTGGCAGCACTGCTGGCGAGCCTGCTCGCCCTGGAGCACCTTTTTCGGCCTGACCTGGAAGACGGCACGCTCGAGCAATGGTTCGTCGGCGAACGTTCCGTATACCGACGCGTGCTGGCAAGACTGTTCTCGCACTGGCTGATCACCGGCTTGCCGGTCATCCTTTTTTCGCCGCTGGCCGCGGAAATGCTTCACCTGCCGCGCCATGCCCTCGGCACCCTGATCATCAGCCTGCTGATCGGCACCCCGGCGCTGAGCCTGCTGGGCGGCCTGGCAGCGTCGCTGACACTGTCCACACGGGGTGCCAGCGTGCTGCTGTCGATCCTGATCTTTCCGCTGATCGTGCCGCTGGTGATATTCGCCACCGGCGCGGTTTCCATGGCCGCAGACAGTCTTGATCCGAGTGCACATCTCGGCCTGCTGGCGGCCTTTACAATATTGAGCCTGACGCTCGCCCCCATTGGAATTGCAGCTGCCCTGAGGATGAATCTGGAATGATTGTCGAAAACATCTGGAAAACGCTGAAGCTCTGGTTTCACAAGCTCGGCTCCGCACCGAGCTTCTATAACTTCTCGAAAGCCGTCGCGCCCTGGCTGTGGGTCGGTTTCGCGGTGACCACGGCCTACGGAATCTATCTCGCGCTCTACGTTGTCCCGCCCGATTACCAGCAGGGCGACAGCGCGCGCATTCTCTATATTCATGTGCCGGCGGCATGGCAGGCGATGTTCATCTACGGTGTGATGGCCATCCTGGCGGCCATCGCCCTGATCTGGCGCATCAGGCTGACCGAAATCCTGGCCATGTCCTGCGCGCCCATCGGCGCGGCCCTGACCCTGGTTTGCCTGGCCACCGGCTCGCTGTGGGGCAAGCCGATGTGGGGCACCTGGTGGGAGTGGGACGCGCGCCTGACCTCGATGCTGGTGCTTCTGTTCATCTATATCGGCATCATGGGTCTTTACGCGGCGTTCGACGACCGGCGCAAGGGCGCACGAATCGCCTCGGTACTGATCCTGGCCGGTGCCGTCAACATTCCGATCATTCATTTCTCGGTCGAATGGTGGAACACCCTGCACCAGCCGGCCACGATCAAGCTGACCGGCGAGTCGTCGATGGATCCGTCGATGCTGCCGCCGCTGATCTGGATGGTGATCTCGACCAAGCTGTTCTTCGGCGCCGCCCTGCTCGACAGAGCCCGGAATGAACTGTTGGACCAGGATCGGTCAAAACGTTGGGTTGCCCGCCAAGTGCTCCAGGCCGAGCGATGAACGAACTTGATCCTGCGCAAGGCGATGGCGGACCGGATAAAGTAACATTTCGCGAAATTAAACGCGCGATACCGGTAGAGGCCGGACTCGCGAAACATCGTTCAAAACCAGCAGGGGAGTCGACATGATTCCGGAACTCAGTCACGCCTCATATGTATGGACCAGCTATTCCATTTTCGGCGCGATCGTGGCCTGGCAGTTTATTCAGCCGCTTTTGCGTCGCAAGCGACTTGTCAATTCGATGATCGAAGCAGAAGCCGAGCGCAGAGCCGCCGGGAGGAACAAAGCATGACACCTACACGCAAGAAACGCGCGCTGATCGTTCTGGCCCTGGTCATGGGCATCGGCGCAGCCACGTCGGTTGCCGTGGTTTCACTGAACGAAAACATGATGTTCTTCATCAGTCCGAGCGAAGTGCATACGCAGGAACTGCCGCCGGACCGCCAGTTCCGGCTCGGCGGCGTCGTGGTCGACGGCAGCGTCGAGCATGCCAGCGACGAACTGCGCGTCCAATTCAGCCTGACTGACGGGGCTTACGACGTGCCCGTCGTGTTCAAGGGCATCCTGCCCGATCTGTTTCGTGAAGGACAGGGCATCGTCGCCCACGGCACCATGCGCGACGGCCGGTTCGAGGCTCACGAAGTGCTGGCCAAGCATGACGAAAACTACATGCCGCCGGAAGTCCAGAAAGCACTCGACAAGACCGGCCACCCGATGGGCTCGGGCAACGCGGCCAAGACCGGAGCCGGACAATGATCGCCGAGCTTGGCCAGATAGTATTGCTGCTGGCGCTGGTGCTGGCGATCTGCCTCTCCATCCTTCCTCTGATCGGCGCATGGCTCAAGGACGATCGGCTGATCGCTACTGCGCCTTCGCTGGCGATCGGCCTGTTCGTATTCTCGCTGCTGGCATACATGCTGCTCTCGGCAGGCTTCCTGGTGCACGATTTCACGATCGAGTACGTGGCGGCCAATTCGAATCTCTTGCTGCCCTGGTATTATCGATTGAGCGCGGTCTGGGGCGGCCACGAAGGCTCGCTGCTGCTCTGGATTCTGATGCTGACCGGCTGGATGGTCGCCGTCGTGGCGCTGTCCGGACCGCTGCCGCAGGCGTTTCGCGCCCGGGTGCTGGCCGTCATGGGCATCATCGCGGTGGGTTTTCTTTCGTTCACCGCCTTCACGTCCAACCCGTTCTCGCGCATCCTGCCCGGCGTGCCCGACGGCAACGACCTCAATCCGCTGCTGCAGGATCCCGGAATGATCTTCCACCCGCCCCTGCTCTACATGGGCTACGTGGGCTTCGCGGTCGCATTCGCGTTTGCCATCGCGGGACTGCTGGGCGGCCGCGTGGAGCGCGAATGGATCCGCTGGGCCAAGCCCTGGACGCTTGCCGCATGGTCGTTCCTGACCGGCGGCATCGCGCTGGGCTCCTGGTGGGCCTATTACGAACTCGGCTGGGGCGGCTGGTGGTTCTGGGATCCGGTTGAAAACGCGTCCTTCATGCCGTGGCTGGTCGGCACTGCGCTGATCCATTCGCAGGCGGTGACGGAAAAACGCGGGGCCTTCCCAGCCTGGACCATCCTGCTTTCGATTGCCGCCTTCTCGCTGTCTCTGCTCGGCACCTTCCTGGTCCGCTCCGGCGTGCTGACCTCGGTGCATGCGTTTGCCAACGACCCGGAACGCGGCCTTTTCATCCTGGTATTTCTGGGCGTCGTGACCGGCGGCGCGCTGCTTCTGTATGCGCTCCGGGCGCCGCGAATCGCCACCGGTGAAGGATTCGATCTGGTCAGCCGCGAATCGGCGCTGCTGCTGAACAACATCTTCTTCGTCGTCTCCGCGGCCATGGTACTGATCGGAACGCTCTACCCGCTGATCATCGATTTCATGGGCTGGGGCCAGGTTTCTGTGGGCCCACCCTACTTCGGCGCCATGTTCGTGTTGCTGATGACGCCCATTGTATTGCTGCTGCCGCTGGGACCGATGTCGCGCTGGCAGAAAGACGAAATCGGACGTGCCGCACGCCCATTGCTGTGGGCCGCTGTCGCCGCCGTAGTCCTGGCCTTGATCATTACCGCTTTCCTGGGTTCCTGGAACCTCAGGGCAATCGCCGGCTGGATCGGCGGATTGTGGGTCATGGCGGGCGCCGTGGCCTTCGTGATGCGCCAGCGCCGACAATCAAGCGGCCGCCTGACCCGCGGCCAGTGGGGCATGACGCTCGCTCACTTCGGGGTCGGTGTTTTCGTCATAGGCGTAGCAATGGTCGAATCGACGACCTTCGAAAAGGATTTACGCATGGAACCCGGCCAGCAAGTGCCGGCGGCCGGCCTGGTGTTCCAGTTGAACGAAGTCAAGACGGTCAAGGGCCCGAACTGGGCGGCCGAGGAAGCCAGGATCAGTGTCCTCAGGAACGGCAAGGAAATTCTCCTTATGGCGCCGCAGAAACGCCGTTATTACCGGTCGGGGCAGGTCATGTCGCAGATCGAGCTCCAGCCCGGATTCACCCGCGATCTCTACGTAGCGCTGGGCGAGCCGCTGGGCAGCCAGGGCGCCTGGTCGGTGCGCATCCACGTCAAGCCGTTTATTCGCTGGATCTGGGGCGGCGCGGTGTTCATGCTGATCGGCGGACTGCTCGCGGCAACCGATCGGCGTTACTGGATGCGCCGACGCGCTGAATCGACCGAAGCGCAGCAGCAAACGGGCGCGGTCGGCGCTGCGGGAGCCGCGACGACATGATCAGGATGCTTTTGCCGCTGGGCGCATTCATTGCCCTTGTCGTGCTTTTGCTGGCAGGCCTGCAGACGGCCGACCAACGTCAGGACATCGACAGTCCGCTGATCGGTAAACCTGTCCCGGATTTCAGCCTGCCCTCGCTGCACGACGATCAAAGAAGCATCGCGCGCGCCGACCTGCTCGGACAGCCGTTCGTGATCAATGTCTGGGGCAGCTGGTGTCCGTCCTGCCGTGTCGAGCACCCGCTGATCACGCGCATGGGGCGTGAAATCGACGTCCCGCTGGTCGGCCTGAACTGGAAGGACGAACGTGTCGATGCCTTGCGCTGGCTGTCCCAGTTCGGCGACGCGTGGGATTTTCACCTGTTCGACAACCCCGGCAATTTCGGTATCGATCTGGGGGTTTACGGCGCCCCCGAGACGTTCTTGATCGATCACACGGGGACGATTCGCCACAAGCACATCGGCCCGGTGACTGCGCAGTCCTATGACGACCTGATTCAGCGGGTCCTGACGCTCAAAACGGAAGCAGGCAGTTGAACATGCAAAAGACACTCATGATCGTAGCCCTTTGTCTGAGCTCGCTGGTTATCGCCGAAAGCGCCATCGAACCCCGCTCTTTCAACACGGAAGTGCAGGAAATTCGATATCGTTCGCTTATCGGAGAACTGCGCTGCACAGTGTGTCAGAACGAACCCCTGGAGAGTTCCAACGCGCCGCTCGCGGGCGATCTTCGGGAACAGGTCTATCTCCAGATCATGGACGGCCGCTCGGATTTCGAGATTCGACAGTACATGCGCGACCGGTACGGTGATTTCGTCCTCTACAATCCGCCGCTGGCCGGACATACCCTGATCCTGTGGTTTGGTCCGATCGGGCTTCTGCTCATCGGACTGGTCATCGGAGCCATCATGATTCGCCGCCGTCGGCGAATGCTTGCAGAACAGCGGCAGGGCGTGTAATACCGAACCGCTTCGAAGTTTTCAGCTAATCATAGATCATGCGCCTGGCGGTACGCCCGCCTGGCGCCTGTGGACACCGAAATTCCAAGGAGAGCACTCTTGTCCGAGATTATGTCGTCGCCGCTATTCCTGCTGGGCACCGTGGTGCTGATTTTGCTTGCGCTGTTCTTCGTCCTGCTCCCGATCCTCCGCGGGGGATCCGGCGGCTCGAGGCTGGCGCGTCGCCGACGCGCACTGCAAGAACTGCGCGAAGATCTGGATCCGGCCGATTACCGCAAACGCCTGGCAAAGCTGGAACAGGAACAAGCCGATGCGGGCGGTTCGGCCACTTCGTTGCGCAGCCTGGCCGGACTGCTTGTGGTGTCGGTGCCCCTGCTCACGTTCTTCCTTTACACGCAGCTCGGCAGACCGGACGGTATCGATCCCGCGCCGGGGCCGAATGGGGAACTGCGCCAGATACTCGGTGAACTCACGTCCCGGGTCCGCGACGAACCCGAGGCTGTCGACGCCTGGAATCGTCTTGGCATGATCTGGAAGGAGTTGCAGCAGTATCCGGCTTCGGAAGGCGCGTTTCGACGCGTCATCTATATCGAGCCCGAAAACGAATTTGCGCGCGTCGAACTCGCCGAAACGCTTCTCTACGCCTCCACGCGTGCGCAGTTGCCGGCCGAGAGCCGGCAATTGCTCGAATCGGTGCTCGCCGACAACCCCGACAACCAGAAAGGATTGTGGCTGGCCGGACTGGGTGCATTTCATGACGGCGATTCACGGCGCGCGCTTGCCCTCTGGACACGCCTGCGCGATCAGTTGCCCGAGGGCAGCGTTCGGCAGCGGGTGAGCGAACAGATCGCGGAAATAACCGGGACACCAGCGTCCCAGCCCGCTGAAGATCCACCACAGACCGCGATGGTCAATCCGCACGCGGCAATGCCGCCGGCACGCAACACGCCGGCGCCCGCCGACAACCAGGCCGACGATGAAGGCCGGGGCGGCGCGAGTATCGAGGTCGACGTCACAGTGGATCCAGCGCTGGCCGGCAGGTTAACCGGTTCGGAGACGGTATTCGTATTCGCGCGGGCCGTCAACGGTCCGCCCGCCCCGCTTGCGGTAAAACGCCTGGCGGCATCGGATCTGCCCGCAACGATTATTCTGAGCGACAGCGATTCGATGGCCCAGGGCTTGTCGCTGAGCACGTTTCCGCAGGTGCAAATCTCGGCGCGGGTCAGCCGCACGGGCAATGCGATCGCATCACCCGGCGACCTTCAGGGGCAATCGGGCCCGGTCGCAGTCGCGGAAACGGACCGTCTCGGGATCGCGATCGACGAAATCATCGAATGATCGTGTGAACCGAAGGCGCGCCATGCGACTTCGGATTTCAGCATACGATTCATTGCCTGAACGACGCTTTGGTTCGGCCAATTTCATCATTCACAAATGTGATGAATTCCAACAAGTTACCTCCTCTACGGGGATTGACTCACGTCAATGTATCCCGCTTTCCCGAGCGCATACTGTTCCTGAATGCTGATTGGACGGCAAGCGATGTTCGCGTCGCCCGTCATTGATTCCGTAGGTCGATTCAAGGAAACGTGTCCCGATGCTTGAACGAAAACTGGTTCCGCACGAACAGATTCGGCAGTTTGATCTTTTCAGCGAGCTCCCCGACGAATTGATCGAGCACATCCGGCGCAACGCCTGGACCATCTCGCTCAAGGCCAGGGAAGCGCTGTTCAGACAGAACGACCCGGTCCGCCGAAGTTATTTCTGTCTTTCCGGCCAACTGAAGCTGTTCAGGTTGACCCGGTCCGGATCGGAAAAGATCTTCATGATCGCTCACGCCGGCGACGGCCTCTGCGACGCGATTTCCCTGCAGTCCGAGCGCTTCCGACCGCTCAATGCAACGTCGATCACAGAGAGCGAAGTGCTTTCAGTGGATTCAGAAGTCGTCATCGACGTATTCCATCGGTCGCAGCGCGCGAGAACCCAGTTGGTCGATGCGCTTATCCGGCGAGTCGACGACCTCATCGATCACGTTGAGCTGTTGTCGGTCGACAAAGCGAACTTCCGCGTTGCCTCGTTTCTCTTCAACGAATATCAACGCAATGGGAAGAAGAGCTCTTTCCAGCTGAATTCCAGCAAGAAGTACATCGCCAGCTATCTCTCCCTTCAGCCCGAAACGCTGTCGAGATGCTTGCGCACCTTCCGCCAGGATGGAATCGCCAGTTCCACGAACAGAGACATCCGGATTCACGACCCTGACCGGCTTGAACAACTGGTGCTCGGCATAGACGCAGCTGCGTGATCAGCGAGCGCCTCACAGGCCATCTTCTGCTGAACTCTCGGTCCGGTAAAGCAGAATATTGAGGATTTGGTCGGCAACTGCTTGCGGCAAGTAGGGTATCGACTGTTCACCATGCGGGAGACGAATGCTCAAAGAGGCCAGCTTGTGACGGCGCTGATAGGGGCTGATACGGATTCCTGCCTGCTGACAGCGCGCAAGGTCGAATTCGACGATCTTCTGACCGATGAGGCCGCTTCGAATCCGCATGCGCTGCCCGTCGATTGCGTAGCCCCACCGTCGCCAGTGAAGGTGGACGATGCCGAGAATCAGCAGGTTCAAGCCAAGGATTACCAGCGTCGGCCAGACGAGATGGGCCGGCAGCATGAACCAGACGATAAGCGCCGAGGCAACAAGCATCAGACTGATCCTGCTCCACAGCATGGACCGAAATCGCGGGTGGATTCCTTCCCAGTCAGGCGCATCCCAAACCCCGCCCCTGAGCGTACGGACGACCTCCTCCAGGCGATCGCCGTCGATGCCGGGAATCAGGAAGCGGCGATCGTCGTTCATCGCCTGATCGAGCTGGGCCGCACCTGCTTGATGGCCTATGGCATGCCACTGACCGAGCAGGCGACCGACCGCGGTCTGGACAATTTCGATGGCGTGAAGCTTGGTCAGCTTCAGCGATTTCTCGCGCACATCCAGCAGACCGAAGCGGGACTTGAAACGATCGGTCTCCCTGAGCAGCCGATAGTCATGAAACCGAACAATTGCCAGCAATCCCGACAGTGCCATCAGCAGCAGCGCGAACGAGACGATCAATAACCCGACCAGTAACGCGAGCAGAAGCGGCGCGCCGCGCAGCAGTTCCATGTCGAGAAGACCGCTGGCACTGAGCTGTTCGACCCAGCTCGATACCCTGGATTCAACCCAGTTCGATGCCGGCGCACCGAAAATGGCCAACAGGATCCAGATCTGGTTCGACGTCATACCGTACTTGAACAGATCGGCGGCGCTGGCGCTGAATGCAGCCGGCGGGCCGGTCTGTCGCTCGTGTCTCCCCGACTCTGCGTCCTGCGAATCGGCCGCCCCGGTCTGGCGGCCGACAGCGCCTGAAATCATGTCCCGAAGCGTCCTGGCCTCCTCCGAGGCAATACCAGGCAGGCTCACTTCGGTCTGAGCTGCACCGGGCGTTTCGAGCGTAACCCGAACCAGCCCGAGGGGCCTCAGGTAAATCGGCTGGCTGAAACCGACATTCTGCACTCGCTCGAATCGAACCTTGAGCTCCTGTTGTTCGAACAGGCCCTTGCGTACACGCAACGAATCCTCGTCCACTCGGTAGCGGAATCGACGGTGATAAATCAGCGCGACCAGCAGACCTGTCAACAGCACCAACCCGGCGCCCAGCCCAAATTCCCGCCAACCAAGGGAGTCGCTTACGGCGAAGCCCGTCCCCGCGCCGAAAAACACGATCAGATTTTCGCGAACAAAGCGCTGTACACCGTTGATGTAAAGCGCACCGACCGCCGATATCGGCAGCGCTTTCCAGAACGCCCCGACCTCAGTCATTCGAGATCTGGCTGGTTTCCGCGTCGCGCTTCCTGATCTGCTCTACCAGGTACTCTCGCAGGCGATCCGCGCTCGCTCTTTCAAGACCGATCACGACCAGGTCGGCCGTCAAACCGCCTGCGGTATAAAGTTTGAGCCGCGCAAGCCCGTGTACTCTCTCGAGTGGACCATGCGTGGTTTCCACATGCTGGATACGGGCCACCGGCAGCGCCGTGACATTGCGCCAAAGCACACCGGCCCGAGCGATGATGTCGTGCCGACGCAGTGCCCATCCCCGGCAGCCGGCATCAATCCACCGATAAACGCCGACAAGTACCACTGGGATCAACAGGCCTCCGGCGATAACCAAGCTCTTCCAGCCCGCCAGCGGAACGAACGGAACGGCCCACGCAACCAGTGGCGCTGCGACCAGCGGCCCCGTATATATCAGCGTCGAAATCAGGGTGTAGCGCCTGAAACTTGATGCCACGGACTCGAATTCTGCGGCGTGGTAATCCGGCACCTTATCCAGTGGCACCATGGGATTGGCAAATCCGGTTTCTTCATGCAGGTTCATCGTTAGACTCTCGCTCGGGCCCGAATTTCATGCAAGTGCCGGAAGTATCGATCCGACATATGCAGCGCGACTCGAAGTCAAGTCATTTCAAGCTTATCGAGCAGCCGATCCGGCAAACGACTCACCCGTCTGGCAATCCTGCGATTACGCAAGAGAGCGGCGCGTTCGAAACGTGAGCGAAAACACTCCGCCCGCTTTGAACTACTTCAGCAGGCCGGCAATCGCGGAGCCCAGTTCCACCGGCGACCGGACTGTCGTGACACCAGCCTCTTCCAGCGCGGCGTACTTGGCGTCTGCAGTGCCTTTACCACCGGCAATGATTGCACCGGCGTGCCCCATGCGCTTGCCGGGAGGCGCGGTGACGCCGGCGATGTAGGCCACTACAGGCTTGTCGACCTGGTCAGCGATGAATTCCGCAGCCTGCTCTTCGGCCGTGCCGCCGATCTCGCCGACCATGATGATGCCTTCTGTTTCCGGATCCTGCTGGAACAGGTCGAGGCAGTCGACGAAGCTCATGCCGTTGATCGGATCGCCGCCGATGCCGATGCAGGTCGTCTGGCCCAATCCCGCGTTGGTCGTCTGGAAGACGGCCTCGTAGGTCAGCGTCCCCGAACGTGAAACCACGCCGACCCTGCCCGGCTTGTGGATGCTGCCCGGCATGATGCCGATCTTGCATTCGCCCGGCGTGATGATGCCTGGACAGTTCGGGCCGATCAGGGTCACGTCGTCGTAGTCCTTCAGAGCCGCCTTGACACGCATCATGTCGAGCACCGGGATGCCTTCGGTAATCGTGACGATGATCCTGATGCCGGCGTCGGCTGCCTCGAGGATGGCATCGGCCGCGAACGGCGGCGGCACGAAGATCATCGACGCATCCGCGCCCGTTTCCTCTACGGCCTCTTCGACCGTGTTGAAAACCGGCAGACCGAGATGCTCGGATCCACCCTTGCCGGGCGTGACGCCGCCCACCATGCGGGTTCCATATTCAATGGCCTGCTCGGAATGGAAGGTGCCCTGCGAGCCGGTGAAGCCCTGGCAGATGACACGGGTTTTCTTGTTGACCAATACGCTCATTGTGATTCCTTGCCTTCGGCCGCCGCTTCGACGGCCTTCTTTGCGCCGTCGTTCAAATCGTCGGCTGTGATGATTTTCATGCCGCTATCGGCCAGGACCTGCTTGCCCTTCTCGACGTTGGTGCCTTCGAGGCGAACGACCACCGGCACTTCGACGCCGACGTCCTTCACCGCACCGATGATGCCTTCGGCAATCAGGTCGCAGCGGACGATACCGCCGAAAATATTGACCAGAATGGCCTTGACCTTGTCGGAGGACAGAATCAGCTTGAAGGCCTCGGTCACGCGTTCCTTGGTTGCCCCGCCGCCTACGTCGAGGAAATTGGCGGGCTCGCCACCGGCCAGCTTGATGACGTCCATAGTGGCCATTGCCAACCCGGCGCCGTTGACCATGCAGGCAATGTTGCCATCCAGCGTCACGTAGTTGAGATCGTGCTTGCTGGCGGCCAGCTCGGTCGGGTCTTCCTGCGACTCGTCGCGCATCTCCTGGAGGTCGGAGTGGCGGAAAAGCGCGCTCCCGTCGGCGTTGATCTTGGCGTCCAGCGCGTTCAGATTGCCTTCGCCGTCTATGATCAGTGGATTGACTTCGACGATGGCCAGGTCCTTGTCGATGAACAACCGGTAAAGGCCCTCCATTATCCTGGTCAGCTGGCGGACCTGCTTGGTGTTCAACCCCATGCCGAAACCGATCTGGCGCGCCTGGTAAGGCATGAAACCAGCGGCATTGTCGACGGCCACCGAGATGATTTTTTCGGGAGCTTCCTCGGCCACCTGCTCGATATCCACGCCGCCGGCCGCCGAGCCCATGAAAACGACCGCGCGCTGGCCACGATCGACCAGGGCAGACAGGTAGAGCTCCTGCTTGATGTCGGTGGCTTCGGCGATCAGAACCGAATTGACCGGCAGCGCGCGGCCGCCCGTCTGGTAGGTTTCAATCTCCATGCCGAGCATCTTGTCGGCCAGTTCGCGGACTTCGTCGAGGTTCGAGGCCAGCTTCACGCCGCCCGCCTTGCCTCGTCCGCCGGCATGCACCTGCGCCTTGACCACCCATTCGCGGCCGCCGACCTTTTCGGCCGCGGCCACGGCTTCGTCGGCCGTCTTGGCAAGTTCGCCGCGCGGCACGTGAATGCCGTAATCGGCAAACAGCGCCTTGGCCTGGTATTCATGAAAATTCATTGCAGAATCCCGCTTGATGAATGGAAGATACGCTGTCGCGCGGCCATGCGACCGTTTTCGACAACCAGCTAAAGAGTAACCGACGAAATATAACAAATGCATCCGGCCAGCGGGGGAGGAGTTCACGTCGGAGAGCACCTTGGGATATAGTTGCCATCAGGCAAGGCAACACGAGCATGGTCGTTGGAGTCCGACACTTGACCCAGTTGTTCCAGAAAACAGAGGCGGACGCGGATCTGATCCGGCGTTCCATGATCTACATCACAGTCTTCAGGGTGGTGCTGGCCGCCGTCATCCTGGTCGTTGCGTTCGGTCCGCAAGGGCAGGCGGTGCAGCCGGAATACCGGACCTTTCTGGCCCAGGCGACGTCACTTACCTACATCATGGCAGCTCTGGCATTCGCCTGGCTCCAGTGGCGCCCCGGCTTCACGCCCCAGGAACTTGCCAGGTTCTCGCTGGTGACAGATATCGTCATCCTGTTGCTGGTTCTGCACTGCTTTGGCGGGCTCGGCAGCGGCCTGGTCATATTGCTGATCTTCACCGTCGGCATCGCCGGCCTTTTGCTGCCGCTGCAGGTAGCGTTGTTCTTCGCCTCGATCGTCTCCATCGGGATCGTCATCGAGGCCTGGCTGGCTTCCGACGGGAACTTCGCCAACGGCTCGGCACTGCAGGCCGGCATTTACGGCATCGCCAGCTTCGTCACCGCGCTGAGCTTCTCGCTGCTCGGCCGCTGGGGGCGCGAATATCAGCTGCTGGCCGAACGCCGACGCGACGACCTGGTCGGTCTCGAACAGGTCAACGACCTGATCATCCGGCGCATGCGTTCGGGGGTGATGGTCGTGGACGCCGGGCTGGAGGTCCGGCAGATGAACGAATCCGCCTGGTACCTGCTGGGAAATCCGCCGGTCAGCGAACGCCGCCTGAACGTCATCGCGCCGGCGCTGATCGAACGACTCAATCTGTGGAAAAAAACCGGCCGGGCCGACGACGAAGGCCTGCTTCTCAAGGCCACCCAGGCTGCCGTGGTGCCGCAGTTCGTCCGCCTGCCCGGCGTGCTGGGTGAAGCGACGCTGATCTTCCTCGAGGATACTTCGGTGGTCACTCGGCGCGCCCGCGACCTGGCACAGGCTTCGCTGGCCAGGCTCTCTGCATCCATCGCCCATGAGATCCGCAACCCGCTTGGAGCGCTGAGCCACGCCTCGCAACTCCTCGGCGAATCGACCAAAATCTCTCCCCAGGACCAGCGGCTTATCGACATCATTCACAACCACACGAGCCGGATGAACGACATCGTCGAGAACGTGCTGAAACTTTCGCGCCGTGAAAGGGCCCAGATCGATCAGACCAATGTCTCCATCTGGCTAAGGGACCTGGCCGAAGAATTCCGCCTTGAACACGAACTGCCGAGAACGAGAATCCGGGTCGAGGCGCCCCGCAGCGAAATCCAGGTGCTGATGGATTCCGGCCAACTTCGGCAAGCCGTCACGAACCTGATGGACAATGCCTTGCGACACGGGGCGAGCGACGACCACCAGCCTACAATCACATTGCGGCTGAGCCCGATCCGGGGCCATCGCGAGATGGCGCTGGACATCATCGACGACGGCCCCGGCATTCCGCTGGAAAAGCGCAGCCAGATCTTCGAACCTTTCTTCACCACGCACAAACAGGGTTCCGGTCTGGGCCTGTTCCTGGCTCGACAGCTCTGCGATGCCAACCAGGCACCGCTGGAATATGTACAGATTCCCAATGCCGGCGCATGTTTCCGGATCCTGCTGCGGCGCAGCGGATCCGACTCGCCGTTGGGCAAACCGGCAGAACTGGCCAATTTGTAGCAAAATGCATCTAATACGCTCTCAGAATTTCCCGGAAACCGAATGACAAAATCAAGCGCACTCATTGTCGATGATGAGCCCGATCTGCGGGAATTGCTCGAACTCACGCTCACCCGCATGGGAGTGGACGTGGATCCGGCCGAGGATCTCGCCGAGGCGCGCCGCAAGTTGGCGGAAAACACGTACGACTTCTGCCTCACCGACATGCGCCTTCCCGACGGAAACGGGCTGAGCCTGATCAAGCAGATCAGCCGTGATTATCCCCAGATGCCGGTTGCCATGATCACGGCTTACGGAAAAGTCGAAGATGCGGTTACGGCGCTAAAGTACGGGGCCTTCGACTTCGTGTCCAAGCCGGTCGACCTCGAAGCCTTGCGGAATCTGGTCAAGACAGCGATCAAGCTTCGGCAGGACGATGCAGAGAAACAGGTGGCTGCGCCGGCAGAACCGGATTCATCGTCGGAAACCAGCGAGGATGAAGCTCCGGCATCCATGGCGGCCGAAGATCAGAACAGCATTCTCGACCGCATGATCGGCAAGTCGGAGGCGATGATGCGGGTGCGCCAGACCATCTTGAAGCTGGCGCGGTCACAGGCGCCGGTGATGGTCAGCGGGGATTCCGGCACCGGCAAGGAACTTGCGGCCAGGTTGATTCACGACCTCGGGCCCCGATCGGAACAGCCATTCGTCGCGGTCAACTGCGGGGCAATACCATCGGAACTGATGGAAAGCGAATTCTTCGGCCATAAAAAGGGTAGCTTCACCGGCGCGGATGCCGACAAGGAAGGCCTGTTCCAGAATGCCAACGGCGGAACGCTGTTTCTCGACGAAGTCGCGGATCTGCCCCTGAATATGCAGGTCAAGCTTCTGCGCGTCATCCAGGAAAAACGGGTCCGCGCCATTGGCGACAAGCAGGAAGTGCCGGTAGATGCGCGAATCCTCTCGGCATCGCACAAGCCGCTCAAGCCGATGGTCGAGGCCGACCAGTTTCGAAGCGACCTCTACTTCCGCCTCAATGTAATCGAACTCGGCATGCCGTCGCTGGCCCAGCGACGTGCCGACATTCCTCCACTGGTAAACCATTTCCTCGAGGTCATCGCCGAGCAATGGGGCGACGAGCCCCGCCAACTCGACGACAGTGCCAAGAAAGCGCTGCTGGAACACTCGTTTTCCGGCAACGTGAGGGAGCTGTTCAATATTCTCCAGCGAGCAGTCACGCTGTGCGACGGTGACAAAATCACGGCAGACGACCTCCAGCTCGATCACACGGCGCTGGAGAGCAAAGATGGGATCGAAGCCGATCCGGGCGAGAAGAATCTCGACGACTACATGGAAAGCATAGAGCGCCGCATCCTCGAAAACGCGCTGAAAGAAGCCAAGTACAACAAGACCGAAGCCGCGCGCAAACTGGGCATCACGTTCCGCTCTTTTCGCTACAAGCTGGACAAGTACGGAATCGACTGATCTGATTCGACCAACCGAGAGGGCCGCTTGACTGGACATACTGTCCGCCTTCGGCAAAGGTGATCCAGCACCCGTGCGTACGCGCGCCGGAACACGTCCGGGTCAGGGTGACGAGTTATCCACCACCAGAGCGCAGATCTCGCCGCTGGAGTCGTTGCCGGAATTGATATCGGTCTCGCTCGCGCCGATCGCGCTGATCGCGCCGGTCAAGCAGACTTCGGCGCCGTCTCCGATACCTTCGAACACCGACAGCATAACCGTGGCCTGCGGCGCGATGGCAATGGAATTCACAATGCTTCCGATGGTCCAGTCACCAGTCAGTCCGGTGACATTGGAGGAGTCGCCCGGCGGAACGCTGATACTCTCCAGCACCACGGTACCCTGCGGCAAAGTAGTTCCCCCTGGTCCCGCTACAGTGATCTGAGCTTCCACGCCGGTGGCGTTGGATGCGTCGATCAGCACGTGCTCAACCTCGAAAAAGAACGCCAGATTCTCGGCAGCACCGCCCCCGGGCGGAGCGGCCGTCACAGCGCCTGATTTGGGCAGCGCCTGGATCACGGACGAGCTCAGATCGAATTCACGCTCGATGGTCGTGCTGACATCGGCGCTTGCCAAGGGGTCGACCAGATTCTGATCCGCGGCCACCGTCACATTGCTCACCGAACTGGTCACCACCTCGCCGTCGACGGCCGACGCCGGGATATCGACAAATACCGTAGCGTTGGCCGAAACGCCAACCGGCAAGGTTCCGACGTCCCAGATCCAAAGCCCGGGATCGATTCCGTCCTGGGTGATGATGCCGTCGCCCGTGACCGTCACGGTTCCGGCACTGGGCGGCACGGTGACGCGAATTTCGGAGACTAGTTCCCGCGCATCGAAAGTCGCGTTGTCGTTGGTCAGCGTCAGCGTTTGCGCGAGGTTGGCCGGATCGGACCCGGCCGGCGCGCTGCCCGCGACCACCGCTGTCGGGCCGCCGGCGCTCGTGGCCAGATCCACGCTCTCGGGGCCGGTCACCGTCAGGCACTTCTGAGCCTGGGAATCGCCTGAAATGAACACCGAGGCGCCGGGGACGCTTTGCACCGAACCCACGCCGAAGCAGAAGCTGTTGGTACCCGGTTCAAAGCTCTCGACGGTAAACGTCCCGCTCAATTCGGTCACCGCCGTGCCGAGCTGACGCGACCAGACGCCGGTCAGCGGATTGAAATCGGCATCGTTGCTGGAGACGGTGAAGCTGCCCGAGGACGGCTTTAGAAGCGTGACGTCCACGACTTCGTTGAGTTCCGACGGCCCGCGGCTGGGATCCAGCGGAATGGAGAAATCCACCACCGCCGGCGGATTGGTCAGATCGAATGACGTCGACGGGATACTGTTGATCGGCCCGAACAAAAGTTCAGTGATCTTGACGATGCTTGCATCGGCAAGCGCAGTGTCGTTGGCCGGATCGACGTCGGCTACCCCCTGCCCTGAAATCGTCGCCGAGAGCGTCATCGATTCGCCCAGCGCTGCGCCGGAATCCCCGATCAGCCGTAATTCGATCTCGGCGCTCGCGCCACCGTCGAGGTCACCCACGGTCCACGTGCCGGAGCAAGAGGCGTCGAAGGCCAGATCGGTGCCGGCGGTGATGACCTGGGGACAGCTCAGCCCCTGCGCCGGCAGAGTCGCGGAAACGTCCACGGACACGCCGCTGACGTCGAGTTGGCCGGCGTTGGAGGCGGTCAGCTTGACCAACGTGCCGCCGGCATCCCCGGCAACCACTTCGAACGGCGGCGAGTCGCCGGCCAGCGAAGTCGACCATGCCGTGGTCAGGTCGGCCACGATCGGCTCAAAATCGCCGTCGAACACCCGCGTTCCCGCCTCGCGGCAGAACAGGTGCACCGATGATGCCCCGGCGGCCGCGTCACAGGCAGCACCCGACGTACAGATATCCAGGACAGTCGCACCAGCCATGAATATCTGCGAGATGGAACCACTCGCGGGATCCAGAGGATAATCGCGATCAATGGGCTGCCCGTCAAAACCCACATTCGGATCGCTTCCCCCGAAAGGTGTCGGGATGCGATCGATTTCAAGGACGAAGCCGCCCTCGCTGAAAGGAGGCGCTACAACGGCGCCGGATGCGTCCTGAAATTCACAAGTCAGATCTGCCAAATGCGTCTGGATCGCAACCCTCGGGGGTTGCTCGAAAGGAAAATAATCGATCGCGCGAATGCCGGCCTCGGCAACATAGGGCGGCAAATCGAAATCGATCAGAGCGCGGTCATCCAGTACCAGCTCCACCGGTTGAGCGACGGATGCCGCGGCAAATCCGGCCAGACACCCCACGGTCAAAAGTTTTGAAATCATTGTTTGTTCACCAGGATTCCGATCCTTGTCGATAACGTTAAAATTATTTGCTCTTGATTGATACCCGCCTCACTCTCAAGACGGGTCGACGCTCATCTGTCCGCAAACATCCGGATGGGTTCCGACACCGGCATAATCAACATGCATGAGCATTGTGACGACCATCAAATAAAATTTCGGTTAATCAGCGGCTTATGTTGCCGCGATTCTCTCACATCCGAGTATCGATTACGACATTCAGCGTCAGAAGAATTGAAATTGTAAATCACAATTGCAATGCCGTCATTTTTCCAGGCCGGAGACAGCGTCCAAAAAAAAATTCAAATTGGATGTAGATCACAACATCTTGATTGGATTGCAAAACCCACCACAAGCTTTGTCAAACCGCCGAGATGCATTTGGAAAAGAGCCTTCCAACATCGATTCACTGGGCGCCGGAACTGCTGTCGATATTCGGCAAGGGTAACGGATCCGGTGCCCGCCCCTGCTCCAGGCGAAGGGCATTACGATAGCACTGGGTAGCCGACTCCATCAGGCCGGCCCGGTCCAGTACTTGTCCAAGTGCCGCATATGCAGCCGGGTTCGGGCTCTTGCGTACCGCAATCTGCAGATGTTCACGCGCCTTTTGATCGTCGCGATCGTCCAGGTACATTCTTCCCAGGGCGAGGTGAATGTCGGCCGATTCAGGATTGTCGACAAGCCATTGCTCGCACTTGCGAATTCTGGTTGCCCGATCGCCGGTGTCGGTTCGCGAATACAGGTCAAGCAGGCGCGCGTCGAATGTGGCCTCTATCGCGCGCCGCAGGTCGTTTTCAGCAAGCTCCGGTCGATCGAGTTCCAGCGCCCGGCTGGCGAAAGCAGCGACCGTTTCAGGCCGCTGTTTCAACGCACGCTGCATGGTTTGATGCACGCTGCTAAGCTCGCCCACGTCCCGGGCAGACTCGAGTTCCCGGGCAGCGGCCAGGCTTGAAAGCTCCTCGGCCCGCTCCGTTGAGACTATCCCCGCCTTGCGAATCGCCGGCACGAGAAGGCGCACATCATGCCAACGATCGCAGGCCTGGTAGCTCTGTAGCAGCAACTTCAGCACGCCCTCGTGCCGGGGCCGCTTGATGTGCAGCTGTTCCAGAAGTTCGATAGCAGCACCCGGTTCGCCTTCACCGACCAGCAGACGCGCCCTCGCCAGGGCTGTGGCGAAATGACGCTGGCCGAACCTGCGATCAGCCAGCGCCAGGTATTGGTCACGGCGCTCGGGAGCTGCTTGGCCCTGGGCCGCGCGAGCTGCGGCCAGGTACCCCGAGGTGGTGGCGCCGCTACCCTTCATCGCGCGGGCAAGCGATCGCTCGGCGCGCACCCAGTCGCCCTCCGACAAGGCCAGCAGTCCCCGGTCGAGATCGCGCCGTTCACGGGCGGCCCGAAATCGGCGAAGCGCGCGACCGGGGGCGCGCAACAAACCAACCAGAAGGGAAATGAGAAACCAGACACCGATCACGGTGCCGGCCAACACCATGAATGACATCTGCACCCGCCACCCGCCGATTTCGATCAGGACATATCCGGGGTTCTCCATCAACGCAGGCCCGACAAGGGCCCCGGTGACGATGGCGCTGACCAATATAATTCCGGCGGCTACCAGCAAGAGTCTGCGTTTCACCGCTTCCCTCCGAGAAGCCTGGCTATTTCAGCGCGACTTTCCGTCAACGACGGCGGCTCGGGTTGAGCCCCGCCGCTGGCCATCGCTTCAAGCTCGTCCAGCGCGCCGGTAACATTCCCGGCTTCGGTGTCAAATACATTCCTGACGGCGTCCTCTGCTTCACCGATCAACCGCGCGGCGAGTTCGTGCCGGGACCCGACCATCGCCAGCGCCGCTGTCTGTAGCGTCATTCTTACCTGCTCACGCGCCAGATCCACTTCGTCGGGTCCGATAAAATCGCGATCCACGCTTTCGACCCTTACCAGATCGCCGAACACACGGCCCACTCGATCTCGCCAGGTTTGGTCCTCACCGGCTTGAGTCATCGGCTGGCCGGGCTGTATCGTCTTCACCGGCCACTGAGGAATTTCATCGGCCATGGCGAACAGTTTCTCTACCCCGGTTTGTATATTTGGGGGACTGTATTCGCGTAATCGCCGGAACTCGCGCTGCGCGGTTTCCTCCAGACTCCGGAATTCGGCCCCGTCGAGTGCCGTAATGCGCTCCAGCGCGCGCTCCCAGGCTCGAATGGCGGCGTCGCCGTTTGCATTGATAGTCAACTGATTCTGGGCAATCGCAAACAGGCTGTCGAGCTCCATCAGCAACAGCCGGGTAGCCAGGTCATGATCGGCCCGATCCAGGTTGCCGCCAACGTTGGCCAGTTTCAGCTCGAATTGTTCCAGCCGGCGCCCGACTTCGGACTCGAGGTCTTCCAGTCGGCTTCGTATCCCGCCCAGACTGGTGTTCCGTTCACCTTGCAGACGCTCGAGCCGTAAAGAAAGCTGATCGATTCTTTCGGCGAGTTCCTGGCTGCTCGCATCCGACGATTCGGCATCAAGTTCGGCTGAAAGACGGTCCAGTTCGGTGCGCAGAGCATCGGCCGCGGCCGTGCGCTCTTGCCTGACCCGGTCGACACGGTCGGCAAGGCGTTCAAACTCGGCCGAAGAAGGACCTGCTTGCAAGGCTGGCTGCAGATTCAGCCATTGTGCCCAGAATGGGTAAGACGCCAGCCCAATCGACGCCAGCGCCAGCACCAGAGCCAGCCAGACCAAGAAACCGGCTCCGCCCGGGCGGGATCTTTCGTCGGCGGGATTCGCCGACCCGGGCGATTCATCCTGAGGCGGCACAGCCTGATGCTGCTCGGCTGACGACTCTTCGGCCGTATGCTGCGGATCGTCGTTATTTCCGGTTTCGGTCATGTTCTGTCGACGGACGGTTTCGGGACATTTAATGATGCTAACGGAAATCGCAAGGCCGTGTTGCGTCCGGCTTGTACCGGCTCACCGTCCAGTCGCCTCAAAAGTGCGGGCGATGCATCCATCCGGCCTTCTCGGCCGCGCACAACATCTGGTCATCGGCAGCGCCGGCGGCACGATGGATTCGGGAGACACCAGCCTTGCGACACGATTCTTCCAGACGGCCGGACGAAACGATGAACCGTCCTTCCAGCCAGGCCTGCGTGACATCTTCGGGCAGCGATCCGGAAATCATGCCGAACGCCTGAAGACTGCTGATCAGGACGACCGGATCGTGTCCCAGCCGCAAGGCATCGATCAGGCTCCGGCGCGGCGGCACGGCCTTTCTGCAGTAAATGTGCACGGTCTCTATACGCCCGCCTCGTCGGGCAAGTTCGTTCGCGAGCAGACCGCGCCCCCCGGGTGCTCCGACGATCGCAACCCGTTTTCCGTTGATATCGGCAAGATCCGGCATGTCAAGAATGTGCTCGCTGGTGCCGCCGCGGTGCGGATAGCTGCAGCACAGACCCGCCTCTTCCAGAATCGAGGAGGTACCCTGTCCTGGTGCGATGCACGGCACGTGCAGGATACCTCTGCCTTTCGCTCGCCTGGCAACAAGCCGTGCTGCAACGGGGCTGGTGACGATTGCAAGGGCGCATACGCCGATTTCGTCCATGCGCTTGCTCAACTCGGATTCCGGTGCTGCCTCGATTTCAAAGGCGGGACTGTGTATCGCCGGGACGCCGAGTTCCCGGAGTTTCCCCATCAGGCGCTGATGGTCAGGCGCGGGCCGTGTGACGACCAATGGTGAAGCGACCCGTTTCAATCCAGGCTTCCTGTGTAGTTGAGAACATTGCCCGGTTTCGTCCTTCGCTTAAATATTCAATGTTACGGACAAGACCGGATGGCCACAAAAACAAAGGCCCATCACGAAGTGACGGGCCTTGAATAAATCCGGGTGTCTGACGCAACTGACCAACGTGCAGGGGGCTTGCGTGTTGGCGTTGGCAGTAGGGGGACGCACATCAATCAGAAACGTCGTGGACGACACCCGGAAAGCAAATCGTGTCTCTTCCCCTATTGCTTCGACGCTAGTTTTGCACAGTTCCACGCCGAATGTCCAGAGCAAAACCGAAAAAAAACGGTTGATTTTGTCAGTTTTGTGACAAATTTAACTTTTCGAGAAGTTCGGCCCCGCCGCTTTCCAGAAGCAATTGTGCCGTCCCGTAGCCGATTTCCACGACATCGGCACAGGCACCGCTGGTCTCGGCATCGATCAATTTTCCGCTTTCATCGCCCAACCGGGCGTGCAGACGCATCCGCTCTCCGTCGATGAACGCGTGAACCGCAAGCGGCATGCGGCAATCGCCGCCCAGGACACGAACCACTTCGCGCTCGGCCTGCGCCTGGCAGGCGGTCGTTCGGCACTCCAGCGACGCGCTCAACCTTGCAGTCGCAGTGTCGTCGACACGCTGCTGAACCGCGATGATGCCTTGTCCAGGTGCGGGCAGCCACTTTTCCATGTCCAGTTCAATGGCGGTTTCGGGCACGATTCCGAGTCGTTCCAGGCCGGCTGCAGCGAGCATTGTGGCGTCCACCAGTCCATCCCGTACTGCGGCCAGACGGGTTTCAACGTTTCCACGCAACGCGGTCACCTGCAGATCGGGACGCAGTGAACGCAACTGACTGATTCGACGCAGGCTTGAGCTGCCAACCCGGCACCCTTCGGGCAACTCGCTGATCGGACAGCCGCGCCCGGTAATCCACAGATCAGCCGGGTTGGCGCGCGGCAGAAAAGCACCCAGCTCCAGACCCTCGGGCTGCTCGGCCGGGACATCCTTCAACGAGTGCACCGCCAGATCGGCGCGCCCGTCAAGAATCGCCTTCTCGAGTTCCTTGAGAAACAATCCCTTGCCGCCGATTTCGGCAAGCGAGCGATCAAGAATTTCGTCGCCGCGCGTGCTCAGCGGCAATAACTTGACCTCGAGACCCGGATTGAGCCGCGAAAGTGCATTCGCGACATGTTCGCTCTGCCAAAGCGCCAACCGGCTCTTGCGTGTCGCAATTGTGATGACCTGCATGAACTTCTCTCTCCTGGCAATTTTTTCGAGGCGCACCGCTCGAGACGACGAATCTCTACTGCGCGCCGGTAAGAAACTTCCTGATGACTTTCTGATTTCTTCTTGACACTTCGGGCTTGAGATCGATGCCTTCGATTTCGACCCGAACCACATCGGCACGGTCGGTGAAGAGCGCACGCAGGTGATACCTGCTCACCAGCGCATTTCGATGAACGCGAACGAACCGATCTCCAAACTCCGTCTCTATGGATATCAGCGGCTCATCCACCACGGCCTGCGCATCGAGAGCATGCACAAGCGTGCATTTGTCTTCGGCGGTGA
>Ga0209925_1000157_pt1 | contig 34980 bp, 27 predicted proteins | sample SalPonR2_A_D1_MG_FD_185702 | JGI IMG/M metagenome (GOLD analysis project Ga0209925, IMG submission 185702) | Salt pond soil microbial communities from South San Francisco under conditions of wetland restoration - Salt Pond MetaG R2_A_D1_MG... ... | reverse complement strand
AGTGGACAAATAAAGCTGCACTGGAAATTATAGAAAAAACAGAAAAAGACATCAGGAATTTATATTGTTATGAAATCTGGCATAATAAAAATACTCCCTGTGAAAATTGTCCTGCATTAAAAGTTTTAAAAACACAAAAAACAGAGTCTGCTGTTATTTCATTAAAAGACAGAGTCTTTAACATCCATGCTTACCCTGTTATTGAAAACGAGCAAATTGTTGGTATACTGGAGGTTGGAGAAGATATTACAGAACAGAAAAAAGCTGAAGACGAGCTCAAAAAAAGCGAAAAGAAATTTCGCATGTTTTTTAATGAGAACAATGCAGTTAAATTAATCATTAACCCGAAAACAGGTGCCATACTCACAGCCAATAAAAGCGCTAAAAATTATTACGGTTATGAAGACCTGGAATCCAGATTTATTCAGGATATCAATCAATTAAGCAAAAAAGAGGTTGTACAGGAAATGGAGAATGCATTTCGCAGGCGAAAAAATTTTTTCAATTTCAAACATAAACTTGCCAATGGCAAAATAAGGCATGTTGAAGTTCATTCAACACCCCTGAAAATTGATGAAAATCAATATCTCTACTCAATAATACATGACATCACAGACCGGATTAAAGCAGAAAAAGCTCTTAAACAAAGCGAGCAAAAATTTAAAAAAATTGTAAACACACTACCACAGTTTGTGTCTTATGTAGACAGAGATTTAATTTACCGGTTTGTAAACAAAACTTACCTCGATCGATTTAATATAAAAGAAAAAAATATTGTAGGTAAAAAACTAATAGAAATAATAGGCAAAGAATCTTTTGAAAAGGCCAAACCTCGGTTAAAACAAGTTTTAAAAGGAGAACGAGTACATTACAAGGAGTATTTTCGATATCCTAATAAAATGAGCGCTCATATGGAAGCCACTTTAATTCCTGAGTTCGATATTAACGGAAAAGTTCAGGGCTATTATGCAATTTTATCAGACATAACACATCATATGATTAACCAGCAGCTTTTGGAGATATCAAAAAATCGTTTGCGGGGCTTTTCTGAACACCAACAGAACATTCTGGAGAGGGAAAGAAGTTATATAGCAAGGGAAATACATGACGAACTGGGACAGAATCTTACAGCCATCCGGATGGGTTTGTCTATGATAAAGCAGCAGGTATCAAGAAAAGAACGAAATCTCTTTTCAAAAGTACAGGAATTAAGCCACATCACACAAACAACACTGGCAAAGATCAAAAAGCTTTCAACAGAGCTTCGCCCACAACTGATTGACGATATGGGATTAATTGCAGCAATTGAATGGTATGTAAGCAATTTTGAAAAAAGAAGTGGAATTGCCTGCCACCTGGAAATTCCTGACGAAGAAAAAGAAATACCAAAGGATAAGGCCATACACATTTACAGAATTGTACAAGAAGGATTAACCAACGTCTATAAACATGCCGATGCAGATTCTGTGGAAGTTATTATCGAAACAAGGAAAAATGAGTTAACTTTAGAGCTCAAAGACAATGGCAAAGGGATTGAAGAAAAAGATTCAAACAAAATGAATTCTTTAGGTATAATAGGAATGGAAGAAAGAGTAAACCTGATGGAAGGAGAATTCAATATTCAGGGGAGTAAAATGGGAACCATTATTCAAATCAAAATACCATTATGAAATGATAAAAATCTGCCTCGTTGATGATCATACAATTGTAAGAAAAGGACTAAAACAGATTCTGGAGCAGAATAAAGAAATTGAAGTCTCAGGCGAGGCAAAGAATGCCTCGGAAATGTTTAAGATGTTGAAGACAGAAAGCTTCGATGTCATTGTTCTGGATATTTCATTGCCCGGCAGAAGTGGAATCGACGCACTCAAGCAACTAAAAGATCTTGTCCCTGACTTACCTGTTCTGATTTTAAGCATGCATCCTCCCGAACAATATGCCTTGCGGGTTATGAAATCCGGAGCCTCCGGTTATCTTACCAAAGAAAGTGCTCCTGACGAATTGATCACGGCAGTAAAAAAAATTTCGAGAGGCAAAAAATACATCAATAATGAACTGGCCGAAGAACTGGCCAATTATGTTAATGGTAATGTTCCGAAATACCCACACAGCAAACTAACAGACAGGGAGTTTGAGGTAATGAAAAGCATCATAAAAGGCAAATCCCTTACACATATTGCTGAAGAGCTCTCGCTAAGTGTGAAAACCATAAGCACCTACCGACGAAGAGTATTAAATAAACTCAATCTAAAAAACAATTCCGAACTGATTCGTTACGGAATGGATTACGATCTGGTTTGATCTGAGCCTTATCTTTTCCCGTAAATTTTTTCCCGCAGATTTTTGCAGGGTTACCTGTTGCTGAGCGCTAAGAAAAAGCTTGTGTTGGAAAATAAAAAAAATTCAAAAATCTTTCCGGGTTAATTAATGTAGACGCCATCATTGAGAATATGTAAGAAAAAATAATCCATTACTTATTTTTCTCACGGAATTTCAGTATCACATCCTCAACCTCGCTCATGGCAAAATTGTATTTTTTCTTTAACCGTCCAAGCTTTTGGAGGTCCGAAATATGAACAGGCAGATCCAGTTCTTCTTTGAGATAAGAAACCGGAACATTATACTTTTCTCCTATCTCTTTCAGTTGCATAGAGCCTTTTATGGCAATATCATTTTCCTTTTTTGATACATGCTTCTTATGAACCTCTTCTTTTACAACCTGCATCTCCACATCCTGCTTCTTTGCACCTATCTTTTTGGGTTTCTTTAACTGAACCTTTATCGAATCATTTAACTCAACCATGCTCTCAAGATCCACTCTCCCTTCTCCCGGAAAAATACTTTTTTTCTCCGGAGTCACAATTAACGGAAAAGCTATAAAAACAAGAAAAAGAACGACAGAAATTGAAATTGTTGCAAATCTTATTCCCTGGCTGGGGATATACTTTCTAAAGAGACAGCCAATCATTCTCCAATGAAGAATAATATGCAAAACAAGAAGAACGAAAAAAATAATCCCGATAATCAGATGAATTGTTCCCCATTGGTGGCGATCCATTCCCCAAAATGTCAATTCGGGGTTTTGTCCCAACATTAACCATTTCTCCTGTCCTGAAATCAGTACATATTTGATCAGCAATCCTATACCTATCATCAACGACAGGCATAAAAATAACATAATGTCAACATAAAAATTAAGCCTGTTTGTTTGTTCTTTCTTCATAATCTCCTACTTTTTCTTTAACATATTCATATATTTCATAAGAACGCTTCGGGCGACCTGTTTCCGTATCTACCATGATCAGTTCCACCTTTCCCTTATTCACCATTTGCCCTGAAGAATTAAGAATCTCTGTTCCAAGAGTAATCTTTAAAGGACTGTAATCAACCAGGTGTGTGTTTACTTCAATCAGCTCATCATAATATGCCGGGGCAAAATACTCCACGTCCAGTTTTCTCACTGGTAGCATAATTCCTTTTTTCTCCAGGTCGAGTGGTGCAAGGTTGATTTCTCTGAACAACTCTGTTCTGCCCATTTCATAAAAAGCCGGGTAATTGCCATAGTAAACGTATCCCATTTTATCGGTATGGCAATAGTTGATTCTTATCTTAATTGAATTTTGAAGCATACAATTTTAAGTTTGTTGATGATCGACAAATTTACGAACATAAAATTTTTTCCCTCTGAATTCTGTCTCCAATAATTTTCCTTCTTTCACCAGTTTGTCTATTAACTGTTTATCCTTATTGTCTTTTTCAAGAAATTCATGGATGGCATCCTCCCGCATTGGATGTACTGCAGTAATGCTTAAAATATCCTTTTCAGTGTCTCCTGTATGGGAAAAAACATTTCCTTCGTAACCAATAAGATACTCCACACGATCAATATGTTCCGAAAAAATCTGAAAAGCTTTGTTTACATGTTTTTCTCCGGCCGGTTTTACTGATTTTCTGGCAGGCGGCCTGGTTGGTATTGAGATGTATGATGCATCTGGTTTTATTGTAGCAATGAACTTTGCTGTGTTTTCCAGCACTTTTTCAGAATCATTTACCTGGTCAATCAGCATGGTCTCAGTAATCAGTTTCCCTTCATGTGCATTAGAAAAGGACTCTAATCCTTTCAAAATCGAATCCAGGTTTAAATTTTTATGCGGCCGGTTTATTTTCTTCCATGTATCCCGGTCTACAGCATCTACTTTAACAGATACAAGATCGATTTTATTTAGTATTTCTCTAACCCGGGGGGCATCCATCAAAGAACTGTTGGTAATAATAGCAAGGGGATATCCCAGTTCTTTTAAAGCATCCACTTCTGCTTCAAGATGAACATCGAGGGTTGGCTCCCCGTCAGGCACAAAAGTAAGATAATCAACAGTATCTCCTTTTTTCTCTGCTATAGCAAGTTTTTCTTTTACAGCTTCAATCACTTCTTCTGGCTTGTAGTATTCCTTAGGCTGATAATCCATATTAATGGCTCGTCCTAACTGGCAATAAATACAAGCATAGGAACAAATTTTTGGAGGAATATTGTTAATTCCTATACTTCTTCCAAGTCTGCGTGAAGGAACCGGGCCGAAAGCAATATTTTCCATAATCTTAATTTATTTCATTCCAAAATAATTCTCCATTCTGTCAAATGCTTTTGTCACCATTTCTTCCGGTACACAAAAAGACATACGCACATGCCCCTCACCATGGAAAGCAATTCCGGGTGTGGTTGAAACGGCTATATCTTTGAGTAGTTTTTTTGCAAATTTCAATGAATCTTTTCGATCAGGATGAATAATTTTTGGAAACATCAGGTAAGATCCTTTCGGTACCTGGTAATCAAAAATATTATCCAGTCGACTCAATCTGTAGCACATCACCTCGCGGACAGTTTTATAGTGGTCTCTGAAAACTTCAATATATTCCTGAGGGCCTGTCAAAGCTGCCAGGGCAGCATATTGTGACACAACAGGCGCACAAATTGCCATTGGAATATGCATTTTAGTCATCTGCGGAATCCAGTCCCTGCGAGCATGCACATACCCAATACGCCAACCTGTCATTGCATATGTTTTAGTAAAAGTAAAGACACTAATTACCCTGTCGTGCATTTCCGGGAGAGTGGCCAAACTCACATGACTGTTATCTTCGTAGGTGAAATACTCATAGGCTTCATCTATTATTGCAATCATGTCTTTCTTTTTAATGATTGATGCCAGTTCTTTTAGTTCTTTTTCGGAATAAACCGCCCCTGTCGGATTATTCGGATTACTGAGCACAATTGCTTTTGTGTTTTTGTTTGCAGCTTTTTCAATGGCTTCCAGGTCAAGTGAAAAACCCTCTTCCTCTTTTGTTTGAACCAGAACCGGGATTCCTCCGGCAATTTCAACTTGCCTGATATGGGTAGAATAACCAGGGACAGGTATTATCACTTCTTCGCCGGGATTTACTGTTGCCAGTATTGCAGCAGACAATCCCTCTATCGCACCAATAGTGACAAGAACCTCATCGGAAGTGGCATTAATTCCATTAATTGATTTTAATTTTTTTGCTATGGCCTCCCTTAATTCATATAAACCAGTTGTTTCTGAATAACCAGCCGTTTTTCCATCCTGAATGGCCTTCACTGCCGCATCTTTAATATGAGAAGGCGTGTCGCTTGTTGGCTTAGCCCATGAAAGAAACGCAACATCGTCAACTTGTTTTGACAAACGAGTCATTTCATGTATGGCTGATTTGGGAATATTTAACGCTCTTTCGGAAATATAATTGGTTGTACTCATAAACATTTATTTTTGGTTATGAACATATGTTTAAAATGCAAAAGTAATTAAATTTAGTCTTAATAAAGAACTTTTTTGGTTAAATATCAGTTGGTATAATTATACTCAGAAACCGTTTAAATTTTTTTTTACTTCAATAAAATAGTTTTGTGTGATTCCTAGCCCCGTCCTTTACGGGGTGTTTTAAATGCCTACCCCGACTATGATTTCTATAAATTTTGTAAATTAAAATACAAAATTTATAGAAATCGGATGAGTATCAGGCTTAACCTAAACCCCGCCCTATCTTTGTGCCATATGACTTAAAGTTAATTTTTAGCTATCTTTATTCTTTGACATATTACTTTATCTAAAGGACGGGGCTAGGAAAATAAAACCTTCTAAATTTGGTAATGTAAAATTTTTAAATAAAATCAAAACAGTTTCTCATTCTATTTGAGTTTCTTTGAAAAAAAATATTTATGCCTGGTATTCATACAACTACCCCAAGACCTGCCAGTTTTGCAAAACCAGCCAGGTGTGAAAAATACGAATCAAAGATGCAAAATTCTCTGAAGCGATCTTGGAAAAATGGTGTAGATCGATCAGGCCACCATGCTGAAGCATGGGCGCTAATTTCATGATTCGCACCATCAATCGTAGCTTTACTACGGAGAAAGGGCACCACGATTAATCGTGATGGAGGATCTCAATATAAATTAAGGCTGCAAAATGGATCCCCGCATCCTTTTCGTCAAAGCTGCAGTTGTAATCTATAATTTCAGAAATGAAACTTTCTATTCAGCAAAAAGAGTTACACTGAAAACACATTCTTCGCCTGAAGTCTAAAGCCGCACTGGCAGGGATGTTGGTAATCCAGGAACCATGCCTCAGAATACATACAATAGAACAATGCCTAAGGCTTTTCTCCTTTTACCACAACAAAACTCCCGCATCCATAACCTTTACTAAAATCCTGCACTTCATCAATCACCTTCAGATCTCCAAAAAGAGTTTGCACAAATTCTATATATTGAAAACCTGCATTTTTTAAATATTGATTGATCTCCTCCGAACTGTAAAAACGGGCTTCTTTATAAAATGTACTAAATTGTTTGTTTGCCTGGTAAGTTTTTCCAATTCTGCTTTCTTTGTCCACATAACCAATAATTACTCTCCCTCCGGGTTTTAAGATGCGCACCACCTCTTTCAGTGATTGCTCAATGTCTTCAACAAAGCAGATAGTAGTAACCAACAAGACATAGTCGTATGCATCGTCTTCCAGGGGTATATTTTCTGCAATGCCGTTCTTCACGTCTAATCCCCGCTCGCTTGCCAGGCGCCTCATCTGAAAAGACGGTTCAATCCCACGGGTAATACCAAGTGGCTGGGCAAATAATCCGCTTCCAATTCCAATTTCAAGTCCTTCACCATTTTCAGGAATAAAATGCCGGATGGCTTTTATCTCAGAATTCATACGCATATTTATTCAGGTCAAACCATTTTTCATAATCTTCAAAATGTTCGTCGAAAGGTTCTGTTTTAGCCATAATAGATAATATAAAAAATTTACGTTTCCTGGAAAATTATTTCAAGTTAATGGGAATGGTTGAAAATTCAAAAAAAAATTGAAGTTTTAAGAACATATCATATTATTTATAAACAACTGTTTTACAGTGAATAAAAAAGTATTTTTCCCCAGTAAAAAAAAAATCCTCACAAAAAGACAAAAAAAGTTCAAAATGTTTTGGGGAATTAAAAATAGATGCTATTTTTGCAATCGCAATTTAGAAAACGTTCTAAAAAAAATAAACGGCCCAGTAGTTCAGTTTGGTTAGAATGTCCCGTTTGTCAACGGGAAGGTCGCGAGTTCGAGAATAACAGTTCTTTAAATAAAATATTTGGTCCGGTAGTTCAGTTTGGTTAGAATGTCCCGTTTGTCAACGGGAAGGTCGCGAGTTCGAGAATAACAGTTCTTTAAATAAAATATTTGGTCCGGTAGTTCAGTTTGGTTAGAATGTCCCGTTTGTCAACGGGAAGGTCGCGAGTTCGAGAATAACAGTTCTTTAAATAAAATATTTGGTCCGGTAGTTCAGTTTGGTTAGAATGCCTGCCTGTCACGCAGGAGGTCGCGAGTTCGAGTCTCGTCCGGACCGCAAAGTAAAAACGCAATCTTTTGATTTATAAAAGGTTGCGTTTTTTTATTGTGAAGTGCTCAGGTTCGGGGTCAGGTATCACCTCCTAAAAAAAATTCTTCTGTTGCATATACAATAAAAACTGTTTGGATTTCAGTTTTAAAAATGATTAATTTTAAATAACCGGGAAAAAATATTTATATCTCCTTTAAACCAAGAATTTATAATGAGAAGCCGGTTATGTCATAAAAAAGATAATAAAAAACAGTCAAATCAAAAGCACCAAGTGCAAAGGGATAATTGATAAAAAATTAGCAAAATTTTATACTGATCTTTACGATATAAGGCAAACAAGCGACATGACAATTTTATTGACTTTGATAAAAGAGGATGTAATGACTCTTATACCAACCGCCAGAGAATTGATTAGTGAAATTCGAAAATTATTAGAACGAGAATAACCAACTGGGCACAACTGAATATAAAAGCTATTTTAGCAGGAAAACATTCCAGCCATGCGGCAGAAGCCTGTTGTTATAAGGTACAGCTGGATATTATACCGAAACGGTTATATATCTATATGTTTCTTTATTAAATTTTGACAACCAATGAAATTTTACATAAATTGCTTATACAAAAGTTAAATGTAATGAACAAAATTCTACTATCTTTATTAGGCTTATTGCTGTGGTCTTCAGTATGGTCACAGGCGACACAAAGTTTTAACTATCAGGCAGTAATTAGTGACTCGGATGATAATTTACTGACAAATCAGCAGGTTGATCTGACATTCAGTATTATACAAGAAAACGCAAGCGATACTGCTATTTATTCTGAAACACATGAGCTAACTACCAATTCTCAAGGTATGGTAACCGCTAACATTGGAACTGGTAATCCTGAGGATTTTGCTGCTATTGACTGGAATGATGGGCCCTATTTTATTAAAATTAAAATGGATGATAATGTCATGGGCACTAGCCAGTTATTAAGCGTCCCCTTTGCTTTGTATGCCCAAAAAAGTGCTTCTTCCGAAGTCCTGGAGCAAGAAATGGATTCACTCTCCGATGCATTAAAAATGAAGTTAGATCAACTGGAAGAATTGCAGATGCAACAGGAGGAAAAGTACGATTCACTGAATGCTGTTCTTCTCAGTAAGGCAAATACTCATTGGACGAATGAATATTCAGGCTTCTATATAGATGAGCGTGATGGGCAGAAATATTCTTTTATAACCATTGGAGAACAGGTGTGGATGACTGAAAATATGAATATTGGAGACACACTGGAATCATCGGTTCAGCCTGCATGGAATGATACTATTGAAAAATATGCTTATGCAAATAATGTAAATAATCTGGCTGAATATGGTGGTTTGTATACATGGAGAGAGATGATGCAATTACCTGATTCATGTGATTTAGGGAACTGTTCCGAATTAATAAAATCCAGGCACCAGGGAATTTGTCCTGAGGGATGGCATATCCCTTCCATGGAAGAATGGCAGAAACTAATTGATTTTCTGGGTGGTAACTCTGCAGGTGCAGGTGGAAAACTTAAAGAAACAGGTACCATTCATTGGTCTAGTCCAAACGCAGGAGCTACGAACTCAAGTAATTTCACAGCTTTGCCCGGGGGCAAGCTTGAAGAGGGACTTTACAATTATTTTGGTCTTATAGCTTATTTTGGCTGTGCTGCGGAGGCAGACCTCCAAAACACTTATACTTACAGGCTATATTATGATTCAGATGATATTCTAAGGGTTAACACCGCAAAAAGAAGTGCTTTTTCTGTTCGTTGCATAAAAGATTAAAAAATTCCAAAATGATAAACATTTAACAATCTCTTATCATACTGAAACCTGATGGGGTGGTTTTCTTAGATTTTAAAAATTTCAGAGAATTTTTAAAATTATCAACCTAGCAATCACTTTGCTTTCCGATACCAATACGCTGCCTTCTTCTTCTGGTCCATCCGGGTATAAATGTTACCAAGAAACTCAGCATATTCTGGTTTGGGATTCAGTTTATACAATTTTTTGAAATAATCGCGTGATTTTCTGAAGTCAGGCCAGATCTTTTTCCACGCCTTCATCAGTTTATTATACTGGCTGCGGGTTCTGTTGTTTTTATAAGCCTCCATATGACTCTCATACAATTCATTAGCCTTATGATAATATTTTTTTGCATACCATTCAAGGGCAGTGATGTTATCAGCGTCCATCTTTATTATCTGACCAGCAAGCTTATCTCCCACCTTCTTATTTTCCAGGTTCTCATTAACCTTTAGATATCCGGCAAGCAGTTCCACATCATTTTGAGACTTATCATCTATTTCAGGCCACAAATCAACAGCTTTCTTCCAGTTTTCACTTTCTACGTATGTTTCAAATAACCGAATCCTGATAGTATCTATTTGATTACCCTGAGGAAACTTTTCATGGTAATCTTCCAGGGCAATGATCTCTTTGGATAAATTATCAATATTTTTATAGATTTTAGCGAGTGTTGAATAGAGTTTTGGGGCCGGATGTTCCAAATATTCTGCTGTTTCCAGATATTCACGGGCTTTTGACTGTTTTCCCAATTCCATGGCAGCCATTCCGGCTTTGTAATATACAATGCCACCTGCCTTTTTATTTTTACTTTCATAAGATTCAATAACCTGTTCAAAGGCTTTCAGTGAGGCTTTATAATCTTCAGACTGAAAAGCAGCTTTTCCTTCTTCCGTAAGCTTCTTTGTTACACATGATGGAACAATCAATACAATTAAAAGACCTAATAAAATTCTGGATAATTTCATGTTTTCATATTTTGTGAGATCGCAAATCTATGATAAAATTTGTATTTGATAACAAGATTATCTTATTTTTTGATAGTAGCTGACAATAAGAGCCTTAGCCCAGTACGGGGAAGTACAGCAAGCTTGCAACAGCGGATATACGATCTACTGCCTCTTGCTTTTTCAGTGATTCTTTAATAATTTGTTTATTCAATTTTAATTACAACTGCCATGAAAATCACGCGTAAAGCATTCCTCAAAAAAGCACTGCTGACCTTAGCGGGGATCGGACTGATTCCTAAAATATTCAGTTTGCCAGCCAGTCCAAAGACTCTCCGTGACAAAAGAAAGCTGGGCAGTACAGGAATTGAAGTCACTGCCCTGGGTTTTGGTGCTTCCAGAACACAGGAGCCATCGGTACTTCGCGCAGCCATAAACGAAGGCATAAACTTCCTGGATACCGGCCGTTCATATGCCCATGGCCAGAATGAAATAATGGTAGGCAGGGAGCTAAAAGGAATGCGCGAAAAATTTGTCATTCAGTCGAAGATGAAGGTAGACCTGGAGCATGGAAATGCAAGTACAGTCAAAATCAGAAGACAAATGGAAGACTCCCTGAACGAAAGCCTCAAAGCCCTGCGGACTGATTATATAGATGTAATGTTGCTTCATGGCGTAAGGGATAGAGAGATGATCCGGAATGAAACCATCAGGAAAGTATTTCTGGAGATGAAAGCCAGTGGTAAGATACGTGCATGTGGATTTTCCTCACACACCAATCATGTTGAAGTACTCCGGGAGGCCAACAAAGACCACTTTTTTGATGTAGCCATGGTGCCATTTAATCCCTCTGGCGGCTTTAAACACTCCCGAAGCGGCTGGTCAACCTCCTGGGACCAGGATGCACTGATCAGGGAGATGAAAACCGCTCATCAGAACGGAACTGGCATTGTTGCTATGAAAACCTGTTCGGGCGGGGAGTATGCATTTAACAAAAATTCAGAGGCCAGTCTCCCGGGAGCTGTCAGGTGGGTACTGTCCAATAATTTTGTTGATACTACAGCCGTGGCAATGGCTAATTTTAATGAAATAAAGAGCCATACCCGATTAAATAAGTAATACCTGGCTCCTTTCTAAGAAACTGGTTTAATTTTATCTGTTTTACAGACAAATATTTTATTTAGAACTGCTTACATTATAAATCACTATTCTTTTACATAAAATTTATAAATAGTGGTCTGGTTATATTCTTCTCCCGGGTTCAGAATGACTGACGGAAAACCCGGTTGGTTTGGGGAGTCCGGATAGTGTTGGGCCTCCAGGCAGAGGCCACTGCGTGATTCATAAGAAAGGCCCTCTTTTGTTTTATCAGATCCATCCAATGAATTCCCTGAATAAAATTGCATTCCGGGTGTATCGGTATATACTTCCATTGCCCGTTTGGTAGATGGCTCATAAACCCGGGCTGCGAGAGCCAATTGGCTATCCTTTTTTGTTAAAACATAATTATGATCATACCCGTTTCCATATTCAAGTTGTTCATACACTTCATTAATATTTTCTTTTATGGGATGCATTTCTCTGAAATCCATCGGGGTTCCATCCACATTCCTGATTTCGCCCGTAGGAATTAACTGCTCAGTAACCGGTGTAAAATAATCAGCATTGATCATTAGCTTATGATCTAAAATATTACTTCTTCCACCATCCTTCAGGTTGAAAAAAGAATGGTGGGTAAGATTAACGATTGTTTTCCGGTCTGTTATCGCAGAATATCTTATTTGAAGCTCATTTTCATCTGACCAGGTATAGATCACCTTGACTGCTAAATTCCCGGGATAACCTTCTTCCCCGTCATTACTATAATATGTAAGCTCCAGGGCTTCAGCCTGATCGTCCTGGAATTTCCTTGTTTCCCACAGAACATTGTGGAATCCACCCGGACCGCCATGAAGATGATTATTTCCATTGTTCCGGTTAAGTTGATATTCTTCTCCATCAAGAATAAACTGCCCGTTGGCTATTCGGTTGGCATAACGACCAATGATTGCCCCAAAATAAGGATTTCCATCAAGATATTGTTCGGCTGAGCTATATCCTAAAACAACATTTTCCTTTTTCCCATTTTTATCGGGAACAATTACAGACATAACTTTTGCCCCGTAATTGGTTATTTTCACCTGGTTACCAAGTTTATTGGTCAGTGTGAATACTTTCAGATCTTCCTTCATAATCGCGTTCTTTTGATTATTATTAATTGGTTTATCCTCACTTGTTTTATAATATACAATGAATGCTGCCAGTAAAATTAAAGGAATAAAATGTCTAAAACTAATTTTCATGTGATAACAAAATTTAAATAACTTTCGATTTCATTCACTGATAAACATGCAAATTTCATTTACAGCTTGTTAACTTTTTTGGTTATTTTACAAATTTACAAAATTGAAATCACGTTAATTACAAGAAATAGATAATCGTTGTCAATATTATTACGAAGGAGATAAATTTCGGGAGCTGCAGTGCAATACCTTGTTATGAGGACAGATTTTATCCTGTATATTATTATAAAAAAGCAAAACTCAGGCGGATATTCACGCAGTGGATAGCAGCCTGAATTTGCACTTTTTAAATGTATTACTCATGTTCCGTGTACTATTACAATGACAGACCAATCATTGTTGCCAAACTGCCTGCAATAACAAATACTATAAGTACTCCAATCAGACTAATTACTAAGCCTGCTACAGACAAACCCATTCCTTTATTTACTTTTTTCGCTTTAGAAATACCAACCGCACTAAAAATTAAGCCCAACAACCACATAATCCAACCCAATACCGGTATCCATCCGAGAAATAAAGTTAACAGGGCTAATACAAAGCCGGCTGTACCAATACCATTACTTTTTGATTCAACTACTTGAATTGTTGCTTGTTCACTCATAACTAAAAAATTTAAGGTTAATAAAATGTCCTACCATCATTCGAATTTAATATTTTTTTCCAAAAACCCTACAATGAATTTAACTTTAATTATTGAGAGACAGAAACTAATAACCTGTATGCACTGAAAAATATATCATAGCGCATAAACGGTGAAATTATACTTTATTTCTGCAATAACCTTCCTTATAAAATTTTGCAACTTCGGAATAAACATAGATTTTATTTTATGTCTCAGGCAGCAAAAAAAAATAACAATCGTCTACTAAATAAAAACAGTAAAAAATCAGTAATATGAAGAAATTAATGACCCTTCTTTTTTTATTGGCATCTTTTTTAAGCTATTCACAAAAAAACAAAGTAGTACTCCCGGTAGCCGAATTTACAGCCAATTTTTGTAATTTCCCTTATGCATGGACAGCTTCTAAAGGTGAAGGTGTACAACTGAACATCATCGATTCCACAAAAAAGGAAAATTCTGAAATTTTAAACAGGATTCAGGAATTGGCTCCTGCAACTAAAATCCAGGTTCTAACTCCGAATCAGTTTTATAAAAAAGAAATAAAAAACCAGGCTATTCTTCAGTATATACCTATAAAACCTGCAAAAAACGATAAATTTCTCCAGAGAGTAAAAGAATTGAATGAACTAAACTCTGTCGTCATTCTCCCCGCATGGTTTGGGCCAATGGAAAAGGGAGAAAATTATGAGGAACATAAAAAATTTCTGAGTGCAGCATCGAAAGTGGGTGCCATTATCACAGGCTGTCATGGTACTGAGTACCAGCTGGGTGACTTAAACTTCTGGGGTGATCTTCCTATAGATATATTTGCCCTGAATAAAGAAGTTATGGGAGGCAGGTATGGTAAACCCGGCACTATGATTGATAAATCGATGCAAAAATCCTCTTTACCTGCGGCAGCAGCTGTTTGTCTTTTAAAAAGTAATAAACCCAAATACAATGCTGCTGATATCAAGGGCCATATAAGAAAACACAGCAGAAAAGTGAATTGGTCACATATTAAAGTAACCAGGAAAAATGGAAAGGAATGGGAAACCATCGATGAACACCTGGATAAAAAAGTATTTATGGAAAAAATAAGGAAGAGAAGAGAACAAGGACTTGATGTGGAAATAATAAAACATTACTCGGGGAATTGTTTGGATGCTTCTTTTCTTTTAGAGCTCCCACCTTTCAGGTCAGGTGAATGGAGAAAGAATGCCTCAAATATTGCTGAGGTCCAGAGAAAGGCAACCGGTAAAGGCGTTACCGTAGCTATTCTCGATTGGTTATTTGACAAAGAGGACCCGGTTTTTAAAGACCGCATCGTTTCTCCGTATTCTGTGATTAAGGACAAAGACGTATTCTGGGGCCAGGGACATGGCACCTGGATGGCAAAAGAGCTGGTTAAAGTAGCACCCGAAGTAAAAATCATGCCTGTAAGAATTATTGATAAGGAGCAAAGAGAAAAACAGGATGAATTTTATGTTCAGGGTATTCGATACGCAGCAGACCAGGGAGCAGATATCGTTACGATCAGTCACCCCCCGGTAAAAAAGGAGAACCAGGAAAAACTGGATGAGGCTTTGAAATATGCTAAACAGCACAATACAACTGTTGTATATATTCATTACTACGGGAATGTAAAAGGGGTAATTCCCTCCTGCCCAATTGAATTTGCAAACTCCAAATACATTAAAGAACCGGAAAAAAGAATTTTCGTAATTGGAACCAATGACTATTACAAATACAGTTTCCCTTATACATGGGGGTTTTCCCAAACTGCTCCTTTTGTTGGCGGAATTATTGCCCTTATGTTAGATATTGAACCCTCATTAAAACCGGAACAAATTCATACTATCCTGAAAAGATCTTTTACAGAAACCCGTGAAGGTTACCATTTGCTTGATGCCGGTAAAGCGGTAAAAATGTTGTAGTAAATACAACAATAACAGTTTGCTGGAAATAAAAACAGAGGATACAATTTACAGAAAACCAATTATAAAAATCTAATCAAACGAAAACACATATTTTCTGGTTTTAAAAAAATTAATTATTATTGTATGACTAAGATTAATTTAGCTGGAATTCTTCTCTAATTTCAAAACAAATGATTCTTAAATTTATTGAACCTGACCCGCTTCTTCTGCCGTATGTAAAAATTTACAATTACATCCGCATTACAAGTCAATCAGAGGTAATGAAATTTTTACCTTCTGGCTTCCCTTGCCTAATACTGAATTTAGGTTCGTCTTACACCATACACAATAAAAATTATAAAAACGGGCAAATTGAAAAAAACAATTTAATCCTGGGACAACAGGATCATCATTACTTTCTTACACCTGATAAATCATTCCATATTTTCCTGATAGTTCTTCAGCCCACCGGGTTCTACCGGTTATTTGGACAACCATTTCATGAATTTCAAAACAATGCTGTAGAAGTGGATCGTTTTGATACTGATCTTTCAGTTCTAATGAAACAATTAACAGACAAGCATGAGAACCTGGAGGATATGGTAAACCTCACCAATAAATTTCTTTTGAAGAAGTCGGGTAACTTTTATTCAGATTATTCTTTTGTAGAAAAATCTGTTGAAAAAATAAAAATTACCAAAGGACAGATATCTGTTCGCGAACTAAGTCAATATTGCAATTCCAGCGAAAGAACTTTCAGGAGAAGATTCCTGGAAGCAACTGGTATTTCACCTAAGAAATATGTCCAGATCACGCGCCTTCATCAAATTCATAAATTAGCAAACTCAAATTGTAAAAAAAACAAATGGCTGGATATCGTCTATAAATGTGGTTATTACGATCAAATGCATTTTATTAAAGAATTCAAAAAATTTTGTGGAGATACACCTGATACATTCTTCTCTAACAATCATCTGTTCCCTTCCTTGTTTACAAATCTTTTTTTAAGAGAACTATAATTTTCACCAGAATATTTTGTCCGTTTTTTACTATGAATAAGCTTTTGTCTAAGGTATTTTTGTTTTAAATAACGCTAATACCTATTAATTATGAAGAAACAATGTTTTTATTTATTGTCATCTTTTCTTTTGCTCACTCTCATTATTGCAAGTTGTGAAAAAGAAGAGGAGGAAAAAGTACTTGACGCCTGTTTTGCATTTCCTGATACGTTATATGCAGGTTTACCAGCCCAATTTGATGCATCGTGTTCAGATGCGGCCGACTCTTATCAGTGGGACTTTGGCGATGGAGAATTTGGCTCGGGAAAAAAAATATCTCATACTTTTGAGACAGCAGGAAAATATAAAGTTAGCCTGTTAATTTCCAATGTGGAAGGTGAAGGAGAAACAACTAAAAATTTAGAAGTACTGGGTGAAAAAGTCGTTTATTTATCTGGTTATATTTCCGAAGACCGAACTCTTTACAATGATACAATATACGTTATCCAGAATGACCTCAGAATAAATGCTGTAGTTACAGTTGAAGCAGGAACTATTATCAAATTAGATGAAAATGCTATTATCTATTGTACTGAAGGTAAGATCATTGCTAACGGGACTTCAACATCTCGCATTATTCTTACTTCCTTTAAAGATGACTCATATGGAGGAGACACCAATGGAGATGGCTCTGGTAGTTCACCGAAAAAAGGAGATTGGATGAGCATTTCAATAGAAGGGACCAGCAACGCATCAGAATTTAGTTATTGCAATTTTTTCTATGGAGGTGGTGAAGCGTTGTATGATTATACCCTAAACATAGCTTCAGGCAATGCTAAAGTCCAGTACTGTACCTTCGCCAATAATATTTCAGAAAGCTATGGTGCACTGCATGCCGGAGATGCCGAAACAGGAGTTCTTATAAATTCCAACACATTTTATAACAACGGCATTCCTTTTTCCATTAATGGGACTTTTGATATTGATGAGTCTAATGTTTTCAGCAACCCAGAAAATCCTGCTGAAACAAATCAGAAGAACGGGATCTATTACAACGAAACTTATGCAAAGAGTGTAACAGGTGATCGTTGCTGGCAGGAAACCGAAGTTCCCTTTGTTATTAATGCCCCATCAACTGATCTTACCATTAACAATGGAAATTCTTTAACAATTTCACCCGGTGTAATTGTAAAATTCCGAACCGGAATGGGGATACATGTGAATGAAGGAAGATTTTTGGCAGAAGGAACCGCAGGAGAAAAAATCATTTTCACATCACTTAAAGATGATATATACGGTGGTGATACGAATGGTGATGACGAATTAACACATCCACAACCAGGAGATTGGGATCATATAAGAATTGAAGGAGTGAATAACAACTCCAGCCTTAAATATTGTCTCCTAAGCTATGGCGGAGCAGATCCTGATTTTGATTTCACGCTGCTCCTGAATTCGGACCACACTTCTGTTGATAACTGTATTTTTAAAAATAATACAGGAACCCAGGATGGAACATTAAATGTTGAAGATGGATTATCAAATACCCAAATAACAAACAATATCTTTTTTAATAATGAAATTCCCCTGGCTATTGGAGGAAAACTAGATATAGATGATTCAAACATCTTTCATAATCCGGATAATCCTTCAGTAACAAACACAAAAAATGGAATTTTTGTGATGAACATTGACGATGGTGTGGTTGGAACAAGAAGTTGGAGTGAAACTGAAGTTCCTTTTGTCATTCCGGGGGAATATAACACATCGCTTGATATAGATGCAGGGAACTCATTATACCTTGCTCCCGGTGTTATTGTTAAATTTCAAAGCAACAATTCATTGCTTTATACAGGCACTAATCTTTATAATCACGATGCAGAAGGTGTATGGTTCACTTCTTATAAAGATGATACGAAAGGTGGAGATACAAATGGGGATGGTTCAATGACCAGTCCAAGCACAGGTGACTGGGAGGGTATTTATAACAGTTCGTCGGGCCTCTATGAAAGCTGGACGAATATTATTTATGCCGGAACAGTAAAATAAATGATGTTTTCAAATTATGACTCAAAAATTTCGGGCTCTGCTGCTATTATGAAACAGAGCCCGATTTTTTTTATCTGGATTTTTATTCATCATTTAAAATCTAATCCACCCAATACCTTGGAATATCCTTTGGCAGGCGTGTAAGCAATTCATAATTCATACTGTTGTTCATGTCGCTGAAAGAACTTACAGAAATAGTTACCCTCCCTTGCTTTCCTATTAAAACCACCTCATCGTCTACTTTCACATCAGGAATATCTGTTACATCTATGACAATCATATTCATGTTTACCGAACCAATTACAGTAACCCGCTTGCCATTCACCAAAACATGTCCCAGGTTACTCAGGTTTCTGCTAAAGCCGTAAGCATAGCCAACAGGAACGACCGCAATCAAACTGTCGCGATTGGTTATATAACTTTTCCCATAACTTACATATTCCCCTTCAGAAACATGGTTTACACTTAATATTTTACTTTTCCATGAAAGTACTCTTTGCAGTGGATCTTTGGGTGAATTCCCATTCCTCCTTAAATGCAGCATCTTTGTTTCTTCACTGGGCCAGAATCCGTAGTTGGAGATCCCTATCCGGACCATATCCATCGCAGCTTCAGGAAAATTCAGTAATCCGGCAGAGCATGCAATATGTTTATATCTTGGCTTCAGACCAAAATCATGAAACCATTCACAGGTTCTTTTAAAACGTTTTATCTGCTTCTGCACACGATCATAATTTGCCATATGTTCAGCGCCCGCAAAATGGGTGCAAAGTCCTTCCAGTATTATGGTTTTGTCGTTTTTAGTCAATATCTCTGCAACTTCAGTAAGCTCATTAGGCAAAAAACCTGTACGATGCATACCAGTCTCCAGTTCAACATGTATGCGAGCAGGTTTTGAAGTTTTTTTTGCAACTCTTGTTACAGCATGTAACCTTTCCATGGTAAATACGAAAAAAGAAACCTCATTCTCAATTGTCCATTCCAGATAATCATCATCTACAAAACCCATAATCATAATCTCGCAGATATCTTTTTTTATCTTTAAAGCACGCATGGCCTCATCCACACTAAAAACAGAAAAATGAGTAACTCCAGTTTCCTCAACCATAGGCAGTATACTTTCAATCCCGTGACCATAGGCATCACCTTTAATAACCATCGAATATTTAACATCCGAACTTAATCTGTTTTTTAAGAACTGGAGATTGTTATTCAGTGCTTTTTTGCTTAGCTCAATGTAGGATGTATGTAACATAGCAATTATTTTAATTAGCAGGATGCAACTAAACTAAAAAAATAAACTGTAGAATCAAATTTTTGTTATATATTAACTTATTCGGATTATAATGCAGCAAATTGCAATATCCATAAGTAGTTATTATCTTCAAATAGTTTACTTTAAAATTAAATATTATGCCGGAAAATATATTAGAATCACTCAAAGAATTTACAGGACTTAGTTATTCTGTGCAGAATAAAATATTCCTTACCTTCTTTATCATTTTTATTTTAGGTTTTGTTCGGTTCATTATTTTAAAGGTAGTTTGGACCCAGACAAAAGATACAAAACTTAGATATTCCTGGAAAAGCGCAATATCATATCTCATTCCATTTATTGGGATAATTATCATAGCTGGAATATGGATAAGGTACCTGCTTAATATGGGAGCTTTTCTGGGGTTACTCTCTGCAGGTTTGGCTATTGCATTAAAAGACCCGTTGAGTGATATGGCGGGATGGTTGTTTATCATCTCCAGGCGCCCTTTTACACTGGGAGATCGTATTCAAATTGGAGATAATGCGGGAGATATCATTGATATTCGTTTTTTTCAGTTTACGATTATGGAAATTGGTAATTGGGTAGACGCTGATCAAAGCACCGGAAGAATTATACATATCCCAAATTCTAAGATATTTACAGAGCCCCAGGCAAATTTCAGCAAAGGATTTCAGTATATTTGGCATGAAATACCTATACTCCTGACATTTGAAAGCGACTGGAAAAAAGGGAAAGGAATTCTAAACAAAATTGCCCAAAAACATGCTGAGCATATTAGCAAGTCGGCAGAAAAACGTATCGTTGAAGCCAGTAAAAAATACATGATACACTACAGATATCTTACTCCAAAGGTATATACATCTGTTCGTGACAGTGGTGTATTGCTAACAATCAGGTACTTAAGCGATCCCAGGAGGCGTAGGGGAACAGAAAATGCCATTTGGGAAGATATTCTACTAGAGTTTGAAAAATACCCTGAAATAGAATTTGCTTATCCTACCCAACGCTTCTTCGATAATGCTGTGGAAGGGCCTTTTGCAAGTAAAAATCAGGGATCTAAATAAAATGATTTGTTAAAACTTAGAAACCGTTTTGATTTTTTTTACTTCAATAAAATAGTTTTGTGTGATTCCTAGCCCCCGTCCTTTAGGGCGGGGTGTTTTAAATGCCTACCCCGACTATGATTTCTATAAATTTTGTAAATTAAAATACAAAATTTATAGAAATCGGATGTGTATCAGGTTTAACCTAAACCCCGCCCTAAAGGACGGGCCAGGAAAATAAAACCTTTAAAATTTGCTAATGTAAAATTTTTAAATAAAATCAAAACAGTTTCTTAATAAAATATAAAGATAAAACCCTTTATTCTTTAAAAACTAATCTCTAATTTTGTATAATATTCTAAATATTTCCTCTATGCGAATGTTATTTGTCATTATATTATCTTTATTATTCTTCCTTTCTTCAGCAAATGCGAATGACACAGACAGTCTAACTCTTGAAAACACACAATATATCAAACAAAGAGTTAATTATTTAATCAAACAGCTTAATGCAATTAATTCAAGCCAAAACAAGAGATATAATAACATAGAAGATTTGAAGAATGATATTTCAAATGACCTGGAAAAACTAAATCTTGAAATTAAAAAAACTGGAAGCACTACTCAGGATAGTATACATTTATTAAAAAATGAATTAAACAAAACCATTGATGAGAATCAGAAAAAATTAAACAAGGCAAATTCCATTCATTATGGATTTCATATTCTATCTGTTATTTTAATAGTTTTTCTTGTTTTCTTTATAGAACGACAAAGGAGAAAGTCTCTTGACTATCTTATCTCAAAAACCCAGTATCTTTCGGGCCAGAATACAGAGATGCTGGAAAAGGCAGAAGAATTAAATAAAATAAAATCCAGCTTAAAAAAAATGGCCAAAGAACAAAAAAAGGTCAGGAAAAAGATGAAAAAGAAATAAGAATGGATACGAGCGTGATTTTATTACTTAGCCTGCATTATTCATAAATTTTTATAATTATGTATTAAATGCAGGTTAACCCCAACTTAGATGAACTTAAATTTTTGAAGAAAATTTTAGTGAATCATAGTCGCTATCGGAGTTAGGAATAATTCATGAATTAATTGGGTTAGAAATCTGTTTTGATTTTATTTTAACTCGATGCAGTAAAGACACCCTTTATATAACTGGTATTCAGATATAAACAACTTTTAAGTTGGGATTACAGGTCTCTTAGGAAAAAGATTTTTGAAAATTTTGTAATTTAATCTACAAAATTTTCAAAAATCAACATAACTCGTACCTATCAAACCCCAGCCTAACGGCTAGGGCTATCTGAATGCCTGTGAATTAGTTATTATGCTTATATCGAACTCACGTTATTTTACTTTAACAAAATAATTTTGGATAAAATCAAAACGGTTTGTTAGTCTCCTTTTTACACCAAAGAATAAGAAAATAAGCCAAAGCAGAACCCAGCACGTAATAAATAAAATCCTCAGGATTAAAAGAACTGCCAATAATAGTACGACCAAGAAAAGTATTTCGGATGGCTTCAAGAACAGGCGTTTCCCATAATTGAAGAAATTCCAGAACAGTTGTAATTATTAATGCTGCTAAAACCGGATAAATAACTTTTAAATTTTTCCAGAAGGTTAAAAGAATATACAACAAAATAGTTAGAAACGAAACATAAAAAACGCCACCCAAATGATTGTTGACCCATTGTTCAGCAGGTCCCTGGTAAAACTTTGTCATAAATCCTGCGGGAACAAGAATAAGTAGTATTATAACAGCTCTTTTCAGACTTTTCGTTTTCATTCTATTTAATATTAGTTTAAATGTCTAATTTTTGTCAATAATTTGCAGAAAAACAGGCATAGAAAGTTTTACCAAGTTCCTGATAAAAAAAACCTTTGAAAAAAAGATTCAAAGGTTTTGCTATATAAAAACATCGTAACAATTTAGATATCAAGTTTGCCATGAATAAGAGTTGTAACAGATACACAAAAGAATATAAGGTTATCAATTCTGGCTTCAATTGTCATATCTGATTGAATGAGTTTTTTGTATGATTTAATTTCATGGTTCAGCAATTGTCTGAGAACTGACTCTTTCTTTTTGTCTATTATTTCAGCCTTTTCTGCAATTTGAATAGCCTCATGCGACAGGTCCAAAATTTCTTTTTCAGTAACGGTGTCATCGTTAGATTCAACCGCAAGGTCGCGAATCTCAATCAACCTTTTTACATTTTTTTCATTTTGGTTCATAAGAAAAAATCAAAGATTAGAAATGATTATTATTCAAAAATATAAATTATTTTGAAAATTCAAAATATAATTACATATAACTTCAAAAATATCTGCATTTTAATTTCTTCATCCTTCAAATGAAAACAATTTATTGTTGATTTCAGTTAAAAATCGCGTTGGATAAGTAAAAACCGCATCATAAGAATAAATAACCGATGGAAAGGTTATGAACAGACTTTGTTTGGCACGGCTGCCCGCTACATAAAAAAGCCTTCTCTCCTCCTCCATATCTTCAATATTTTGTGCCCTAACCGATGGTAATAATCCATCGAGAGCATGAGGAATAAAAACGGTGTTCCACTCCAGTCCTTTTGCAGAATGAACAGTAGAAATAGTCAGAGGTTTCTCTTCAGCTTCATCAATAAGGGGAGTAGATTCACCTGACAAACTCTTTCCGGGCGGTTCAAGGGCAAAATCGGCCAAAAATTTATCGATTGACTCATATTTTTTTGACAGTTCAATCAACACATCAATATCAAGCAATCTTGTTTGAAAATCTGTGTCTCTCTCTTTTAGCAGAGGTTCATAAAACGCTTTTATCAGCTGAAGTTTTTCTGCAACAAAAAGATACTCATCGCCTGCTTTATGGAGCATCTCTCTTAAACGCATCAGGGAATCACTGTATTTTTTACCCTGATGACCCCGGACATCGAGTTCTCCCTGACTTCTTATATTCTGAACCAGTCTGCCGGCAATTGTTTTTCCTATACCGGGCAACCATTTTAAGATACGAAGCCAGGCTACAGAATCATAAGGATTCATCAACACACGAAGGTATGCAATCATGTCCTTAATGTGCATTCTCTCGTTAAACTTCAACCCTCCAATTACCACATAAGGAATATCACGTTTATTGAGTTCAGCCTGAATGTATCGGTTATGCCAGTCGGCACGGTTAAGGACAGCCATATCTTCAAGCGGTACATTTCTTTCCCTCAATTCAAGGACTTTTGATACAATAAATGCAGCCTCCTCTTCTTCGTCATAAAATTGTTTTACAATTGGCAAATGACTAACAGGTGGGTGATCTGTAAAGAGTTTCTTCTTATAACCGATTATTGAGTGCTCAATAACATCGTTGGTAAAATCCAGAATAGGCTGATTACTCCTGTAATTTTGTTCAATTTTAATCACCTTGCATTCCGGGTAATTTTGAGGAAAACGCAGGATATTTTCGTAATTCGCACCTCTGAAAGCATAAATACTCTGTGAATCATCTCCCACAACCATAATATTCCTATGCTTCTCAGCAAGATAATCAACAATTTCCTTCTGAACCACATTGGTATCCTGAAACTCATCAACCATGATATATTTAAAATCCTCCTGCATGCGTTTTCTGAAGTGATTGTTATCCCTTAGAGAATTTCTGAGAAATTCCATAAGATCATCAAAATCAAAAAGGTTGCTTAATTTTTTATAGCGCATGTACCCATTGTAAATCAATTCTATATCCTTTATATAATCGACAAGACCCGTATAGTATCTTTCAACAAACTCCCGAATGGTAATATTTCTGTTCCTTGCCCCGGAGATAATCTTCTGGAGTCTTTTCTTTTTGGGAAATTTTTTATCTTTCTGATTGTACTTAAGCTCGGTGCGTATCAGATCAATGGTATCCTCGCTGTCGGGTGTATCAATTATTGTGAAATTATTTGAAATACTGAGCAATCCTGCATATTTCTTCAATACAAAAGTAGCAAATGAATGAAAAGTTCCTCCCATTACCTTTCCTGCTCTCTTATCCTTGAGTAACTGCTCCACCCTTGATAACATCTCCTGGGATGCTTTGCGTGTAAAAGTTAAAAGTAATATCTTCTGTGGATCTATATTATTTTCAAGCAAATAGCTCACGCGGTAAACAATAACCCTCGTTTTTCCACTCCCGGCGCCTGCAATAACAAGCAAAGGCCCCTGGGTTGTAGTAACTGCATTAAGTTGAGGATTATTCAGCAAATTAACATAGTCAATTTTATAATCTTGTTTTTTAATTTCTGATTCAGGCGATTCCAGGGTAACCTTCTTTCTCTCTATTCCCTCGGCTATCAATTGTAGTTGAGAAATTTTATTTTGAAGTTCTTCCGAGACCTCCATTGGAGGATAGTCATCTGGTGTAAGATTTAATAAATCAGGCAAATTCCTGTCTATCTTCTCTGCTGGTGTCTTTTCTTCCACTTCACCTAAAAATTCTTCAAGAAGCGATTCTCTGTCAAAGTCATTCAGATCGTTCTCATCTGTGTTTTTATTTTGATCAGAATTGTCTTCAGAATCATCTGAACCGGAAGCTCCCTCTTCAACAATTAAATTCATTTGAAAAAATTTATTAAGAAAATGGATATAACCTGAAAAAAAGTCTCTAAAAAACATCATTATGCTTTGTTTTATTTCTCTCCAAATTTAACGGAACTAATCATACTATCATATATTTTAAACAGCATAATTAATAAAAAATAAACAAATAGCCATACAAGGCTGATATATAACATAATACAGATGATTCAAGGCAAAAAAAGACCCCTTCTGCAAAATAAGAAGAGGTCAATAGAATTCTGAGTGAAAATTTAATATCTATGAGAATTCTAATCAGGGTATCACCACATCCGGATTATTTGCATTATTTGTAAATGTGTTGCCTGCATTTGTCGATTCTACATCATTTATAGTTCCGCCTTCCCAGTAAACTGCATATGCTCCGCTGTTTTTAACGACACTATTTGTCAGTGTAAGATACGGGTTATCATCATCATCGCCTGCAATGGCAGTTGTATAGTTGGTTCCTGCAAAGTTAAATTCATATCCCCCCGCATAATTTACAACTGCATAATCTAATTCATTTCTTGCATCCGATGTTTGAATCCAGATACCAGCCCAGCGAATCTGGCCGGCCTCATTGGAAGAAGTGAAAGTAACAGGATTACCCAAACTTCCTTTAGCCACGAGGTATCCCGAATTTCTAACCACCAGGGCTTCATCTTCATTAAATTCAAACCAGGCATTTTCATTAATTGTCAGGCCATTTTCTACATAAATCCAGCCTTCAACTTTGTATTTTGAAGTCCCGTTTAAATCAACCCAGGTAGCCTGGTCAGAGACTGTACTTCCGTAAATTGCAACTCCATCCCAGCCGTTGCCGGAAAAAGAAGTCGCAGCATCTATTTGTTTCACTTCATTGGCCATCATCCTTACAGCAGAACCTGTATTATCATCGAAAACATTAGAATCAAAGTTTGTCAGGGCACTGGTTCCATCGTGCAGATAAAGGCCATAGTTATTACTGTTAGAAATTGTCGTGTTCACCACACCAAGCTTACCGTCCTCTATGGCTACAGTTGCTGCATAGTTGTATCCGGAAAAATTAAATTCTGTATTTCCACCATGAGAAACTTCCACGTTAGAAAGAATATTTCTGGCATCGTTGGAAAGGATCCAGATGCCCTTCCAGTAAATTCCACTTGCAGCGCGTTTACTGGTGAAAACAATTGGATCACCACCGGAAGCATCAGCAATAAAGACCCCGGTACTATTTATTTTAAGGGCTTTATCTTCAGCAAAATCAAAAATGGCTCCCGGATCAATTGATAAGTAAGAATTTATATAAACCCATCCACTCACGTAATACCTTGCATTTCCTGCCAAATTGGGCCATGTTGTTTCTGTTGTTTCATCAAGGGTAGAACCATAAATTTCTACTGCATTTGAAGGATCAGAGAAGGTTGTGGCGTTGTCGAGCTTGCCAGCCTGAGAGGCATTTATTCGAATGCCATATTTCATATTACCTGAGAACATGTTCATGCTGAACTGGTTTAATTCTCCACTATGTAAGAACAAGCCGTAAGATTTGCTATGGCTCACTTCAGAATTTATAAGACTTAATTTTCCATCTTCTATTCCAATAGCCGTGGCATAATCGGTCCCTGAAAATCCAAACTCCGAATTGCCGGCATATTTTATCTTTGTATATTCCATCTTGTTATCAGAACTATTGGATTTAACCATAATCCCTCTCCAGTAAAAATTACCTGTTTCATCGGCACTTGTAAAGACTACTTCACTACCGGATGAACCATTTGTAATTACAGAACCCGATCCGTTCACATACAATCCTTTGTCTTCTTTCACATGGATAAGTACACCCGGATCAACAGTTAATTGTGCATCAAGGTAAACATGACCTGTAATTAAATAATCAGGTATACCCGGATCACTTACCTGATCTGTCCAGGTTGTATTGGTGCTTATCGTACCACTGATTTCCTTAGTATCAGGATGAACTATAGAAGCCGTAATGGAAACATCATCACTTTTACTCTGATCACCTGAAGAAACCATAAGTTCCAAAACAAATTCTCCTTCCACATCCGCAACAAAGTAAGGTGTGGGTGTTGAACTTCCATAAAGCTGGGCATTACTTCCTGAGGGCTTGCTCAAAAAAATCCAGGAATAAGTTAAGTCACCTTCTGTAACCGAAGATGCTGAACCATCAAGAGAAACCGTATCGCCCACAAGAACGGTTTCATCGTTCCCGGCATCAGCGGTTATTTCAATCATTTCATCCCCGGGATCTTCTTCACAAGAGGTTAGAAATAAACTACCTGTAAGTAAAATTACAGTAAAAAGTTTAAAGAAATAGCTTTTTTTAAATAAGTAAATATTCTCCATAATTTATAGGGTTTTGTAGTTAATGAATTTGAATTGTTTTCATAATCAGATATAAATAATGCTCTCCTAACAATAGAGGGTAAAAGGATGTTTGCCAAGCCAGATTCAAATTATAAACAACAAAACCCGGTTTAATAAAAAACTAATATGCAGATAGTTAGAAATGTATCTTTTCGTATAATTCAATTCTGTTCTAAACAAGGAAATAAAAAATTAAAAAAAAAAGGTAATAAACAACTATTTATAAAAAAATCCGGATTATTGCCTTGCTGGATTTAGCTTACAACAATCCGGATTAAATGATCAGTTTTCTTTTTTAATAATCTCTCTATTCGGTCAATAATTAGCTTTCAGCTTTCTCTATTTTTCTAACCTTTTGGTTTTCAGTGTGTGCATCAATCATAAAAGCATAACTTACTCGCTTTCCTGATTCTATTGATTCGTATTCAATGCCTCTTTCACCTTCAACAAGCACGCATTCTCCCAAATCATATCTCAGAGAGATAACTTTATCCCCTACTTTCAAGGGTTTTCCATCATAATCGAGTAATTGTTTCTTTTTTTTCTTCTTAAATAAACCAAACATAACATTAATTTTTAAAAAGAGGTACCTATTAACTGATACCTCAATTGAACTATTCTGTATATTGATCAATAACCATATTTATAGCACGCTGACAGGCGGCACAGAAATTATCTGTTCTGGTAAACATGATACAATTAGGTTCAGATCTGTAAATGCCTTTAGTATGATACATGGCACCTTCATAAGCGCCTATTTCACCAGCATGTTCTACATTACCAAGATATTTTTCTTCCCATTTCCTTTGATCTTTAAATAATTTTTCCATGGTCTTTTCATCAGCTTTTGCATCACGAAGTTCCTGGCGTTTTTTCTGGACATTATTACTGTGCTTATCAAACTTTCCCTGGCCCCATGGGGTAGGTAATGGCGTATCTTCCTTTATTAATTCGCCCCATTTTATTTTGTCTTTATCGGTATAAGTTGTTACGTTCAATTCATAGGGTTCAATAATGTCACTTCCCATTTCATAAGCAGTGGCAGAAGTGTAATATTCATCAGCAAGAGCTGCAAAATGATGACCGAATTCATGTACGAATAAATAATCGTGGAAAGCATTATCAGCTGCGGCAGTTATATAAAGATTGTAGATGCCTCCACCGCCATAAATACTGTCATTCATGAGGATAGCAGTAAACTCATAAGGTACTGTTGACGAGGCATCTCTGATCTTTTTATTATCATATCCAAGTGCATATCGCTGTGAGCCAAATGCTCCATAACTAACAGATAAAGCAGCTCGGTTATAAATATCCTGCTGTGGATGATTCAAACCAGAATTAGGAGCAGGTACCTGAACCGCACGAATATTGAAGTCTTCTTTTCGCGATGCAAAAGGTTCTGTAGAAAACAAAGCCTCTGCAAATTTATCTGCATCTTTCCTGAATTCATCCATTTCATCGGCTGTATACCCCTCACTTAATAGCACAATATCCACTTTCTTATGTGGATCCCCATTAACAGCCACATCATAAACTTCATAAGGATTATTCAATTCAGCTTTGTTTACCTTCCTGAAATCCGGATCAATTGAATACTTCCATACAGGTTCAAACTCCTGTTCTTTATTCCTTTTATAGATAACCAGTTTTACTTTTTCTTTCGGCCATGGAAAACGAACGGATTCATGAAAAACTCCCCATTCTTTTTTTGCTTCGGGAGTGGTTTCCCATTCACCGTAAATACTGCAATAACCACGGGAAAACAAAACTTTTCCTGTTTCCGGATCCATAATCTCAAAGAAATATTTCCCAAGTTCCAGTTTATCAATTAGCTGTGTTTTGCTTCCGGCCCAGATACCATCATTTACCATTCTGTCAAGTGAGAAATGTTCCTCAGAGGCATTTCCGGTATGGTAATAATCCAACCTCATTGTCTGGTCCTTAAAATACTTGTTAAATGTTGCATCTGAATAACCATTACAGGAAATCAGGGCAAAACCTATTGCAATTAAACAACTTAAAAATCTGACTTTCATATCTTTATTTTTTAGGTTACAGAACGAATTTAATAAAAATATCCCCAATATCAAACCACTGCAACTGAATGAATGGCTAAAAAACAAAAACCGGCCTGTAAAGCCGGTTTTTGTATCACAAATCCTATATTCTCTACTGAATAATTAATCTGGAAGTGAATTTGTTTCCATCTTTCTCAATACTAATTAAATAAATTCCTTCCTCATAACCACTCAAATCAATTGTATTTTCATTGTTATGGAGAATCTTGGTCATAAGCGTTTTACCAGTAATGTCCATCATGGTAACTTTCACATCCCTGAACCTGGAATTCCAGTTAATATGTACTATGTTATTCGCCGGATTTGGATAGATCTGCACTTTATTTTTCAGTACATCTTCAATTCCTGTTACCGTTTGCATGGTATAATTCAGGGTTTTATGATCATCAACAACAACGTACCCTGTAATGGAGTTATATCCTGATTTTTCAATGCTGTAGTTATACTGAGTACCATCTATAATATCAGCAAACACAGCTTCTCCTTCTACATCTGTTGTTTTGTTTTCATTACCCAGTGTGACAGAAACTCCTTCCATTGGATCTGAGCCGTCATTTATTTCAAAAGTTATATCATACGTTGCAATGGTAGAGAAATTGTATGTTACCTCATTGTTCGGAATATCATCTGCATTAATAAGAGAATTATAAGGTATTTTGACTGTATAGGTATCATTATTCTCCGTAAAGAATCCATCGTGAGATATATCAACGGTTCTGCCATCAGTATTTAATGTAGCTGTTACCCCGGGTACATACCCTTTCTTTTCACTTTTAATGGTAACACCTTCAAGTCCATTCACAACAAGATCCTGGTCAAATGTAACAGATATATCAGTATCAAGGCTTACATCTGTACTTCCAAAAGCCGGAACATAAGTTTCGGCTATTGGGGCAGACATAATTGTAGTAAACTGCCAGCTAAACGCTTCATTAAATAATGAATCCCTGTTATGTACAGCATTAGCCATCATGGAAACAGTGTACGTTTCATTATTATCAAAAGAATTTGGATAAAGCTCTATCATAATGCTCTTTCCACCTCCCGGTTCAGTCTGTGCATAATTGAAATCCACTTCTTCCTGGTTCTCATCCATAATGGTGAATACAGTATCAAGGTTTACCTGGCTATCATCAATTACCTGGTTAAATTCAACTCTCAATGGATTATAACTCAAACGAACCCCGGTTGCTCCATTTTCAGGATAAAATTTAACTGTATCAGGCGCTGTCATAATCGTGGTAAAAGTCCATTTAATTTCCTTGTTATTAACACCTCCGAGTATGGAAGAAACAGCTCCCTCCGGAATAGTAACAGTGTACACTTCATCATTTTCTGTAAACGCATCATGACTGATTGTAACCACACTGTCATTACCCAGTGTTGCAGAAACTCCGGTTACACTTCCTGCATTTTCCCCCTCAATAGAAATTCCAGTTAAGTCATTTTCTGAAACAGGGACACTAAAATGAATCTCAACATTAGCATCCAGTGCTACTGTGTAGGCGTTGTTTACCGGTGCCAGAGAATCAGCTATCGGCTGATCTGCTGTCATTGTATAAAATGTCCATGATGTATCAGTATTGGGAACATTATCTGCATTCCGGACAACATCATAATTCAGTGTAACTGTAATAGTATCATCGTACTGGTAATTTTCATGAGTAATTACCAATGTCTGCAAATCAGGATCAATATTGGTTGTATAAACTCCAAGTGGACCCGTTTTAGCGCTAACTAAATCTACCGAACCACCTGCCCTGGTAACTTCCTGATCAAACTTTACATACAAACCAGCATCTAAAGGAATTCCTTCAGCCATGGTATCCGGGTAGAGAAGAAGAGGTTCTGGTTTCGGCAGGGTTGTGGTGAAACTCCATTGAATTTCTTCGTTCCCCATTGTTCCACTTGCTCTCGTAACCGAATTAGCCGGGATGGTTGCGGTATAGGTTTCACCTCTTTCAAAATCATCATGGTATAGCTGTAAGGCTTCTCCTCCAAAAATTGGACGATCTTTATAAGGGATACCTATTTCTCCGTAGACCCCTGCAACCGATTCGCCGGAAGAATTTTCAATTTTTAGTCCACTAAAATCGAGACTATCCAGCGCTGTGTTAAAAATGGCAGCTACATAGGCTGTTTCGCTGACATTAGCTGAACCGTCAGGAGGTTCAATTATTGAAACTTCAGGTCTGCTTTTCATTGGTGTATGAACAAAATCAAGTAACACGATCCCTGACATGTCCATAGCAGCATCATAATAATCAGAAGAAGCACTAAAAGCGAAATAATAATCATCTTCAGGCAATGTGCTTACATCAATATCATGAAGTACCCATTCATTTGTCAGTTCTATTGTTTCTCCAATTTTATTCCATGGGCCTTCTTTTGATGTAGCATAGAATAATTCCAAAGTAGATTCCTCTTCACTTTGTGGTTCCAGGAAATATAATTTTCTGGCAGTAAAATAAAATTTATCATTATCGCTCACATAATACTTATCAGTATACAATTTTACATCTTCAAAAGGACCCGCCTTTTCATTTTTATTCTCTTTAAAAAGACCGCTTCCGCATATTGCCATATAATTACCTTCGTAACTATACATGCCATCAGGAACAATATTCCACTGGGCCTCAGGGGTCATTTCCGGAGACCAGTATTGTGGGAAGCCACTCTCGAAACCATATGTTAACATTGTGCTATCATAAAATACAGTACTAAATGAATTTGTATTGTTGGAATTATCATCGTCATCTGGCAATACAACCTCAATATTGTGTAAACCTGCATCCTGAATTACGTTATATTCAACTGTATCCATGATACTTTCATTAGGATCAATTGAATCAATGACAGAGGAACCAATTATTTCTCCATCTATTTTATAATTCAAAGAGACATTGGTCTGTTTATCAGTACCATTGTTCAGTATATTTGAGGTGACAAAAATTGCATCCTCTCCTGTTTTTATAAATTCATGGAAATAATCTGCTTCAACTGCTGCCAGATCATTGGACGTTGCATTAGCTCTTACAGGCATTACAACATTATCGATAGCCACACCTGTGCCGTTCAATGGATTTAAACCAGAGAAGGTGCTATAGGTTGAAAAAGAGAAATAATAATCACCACCAGTTAAAGATGATAAATCTACCATTTTAAACTGAATGTTATCCCCTTCTTCTGCCATATCATATGTAACAAGAATATTCCAACCAGATGAAAGATCCTGAGTATATTTTATCAGTAAAAAGCTGTTCCCTGATGATTTTGGAGGAGGCATAAAGCCATTAAGTATTCCCGCAAGGTCAAACAATAACGATGAATGATTCTCATCTACTGTTACTTTTGGGGTAATAAGGTTTGCCAAAGGATCATCAGAATTCTGAATGCAGGCAGTAACATTGTCTTCAAAATATTTGCTTTCTTCTTTAATAATAAAAAAAGGTAGTTCAGTAGACCATGTACCATCAGATTGCCAGCCATAAGGAGGGAAGTCTGTTTGTTCAAACTTTTCAACAACCTGTCCCGGTGAATAGACATAAAAGTTTCCACCTGTTGAGTCATTCATTGGATATTCATCTTGTTCTCCATTTGGTTTATAAGACCATCCACCAATACCATAAACTGCTCCCCCTTCAATATTCATAGATCCGGGTTCAATTATCATGCTGGTTCCAGGGTATAATGAATCACTCATTTCATAATATGCCAGGATAGTATCCAATGGATTTCCTTCATAGTCCATTGAAATATAACCGTAAGCAATAGAATCCTGGGTTACAGTATCTGTACCGAAATTAATCAGTTCAAATTTGTATTTTATGTCCCCGCTGAGAATTGTATTGTTTAGTAAATCCTCACCTCCCACTTCTTTATCCATTTGAGCTATTTCAGGAGACAGTAACCGAAGGGCTACGTCTAACTGGAAACCAATTCTATCGTTATTCTTTTTGTTGCTTTCCAAACCAACATCTTGAGAATATGCTGATAATGAAAACATAAAAAAAAGAATAATACTAAAAAAAGTAAAATTTTGTTTCATAGTTATCATTTTAAGGTTAGTATTTTTTCTAAAAATACACAAATTTCAGACAGACTTCAAGAACCTTTATCTATAAAATAGTCACATTCACCAAATTATTTTTCTAACCAGATGCATGGTTAAAGTAAAAACAAAAAAGTACAGATAAAAAAACCTCCGAGTTATAAAACCCGGAGGAATATTATCAAAAGTTAATATTTTATTATCTTAAACCAATCTTTCCAGTAAATCCACAACTCTGTTCGAATAGCCCCATTCATTATCATACCACGAAAGTATTTTTACGGTTTTTCCCATTACCATAGTACTTTGAGCATCAAATATTGAGGAATGCGGATTTCCTATAATATCCACCGAGACCAGTGGATCTTCTGTGTATTCAAGGAATCCTTTCATTGGTCCCTGTGCATGTTTTTTCATGGCAGCATTTACCTCTTCCGCTGTTACTTCTTTTTTAAGGTTGGCAACAAAATCCACCAACGAGCCTGTAATAGTAGGCACTCTGATGGCTTTTCCATCCAGTTTTCCATTAAGTTCGGGAATTACTTTACCTGCAGCAGTTGCAGCTCCTGTGGTGGTTGGTATTTGCGACATGGCTGCTGCACGGGCTCTTCTCAGATCTTTATGCGGAGCATCCTGAAGATTCTGATCAGCTGTATATGAGTGAATTGTTGTCATGAAACCCTGTTCAATACCAAACTCATCGTTAAGAACTTTTACAACGGGGGCAAGGCAATTTGTAGTACATGAAGCATTTGAAACACACTCATGTTCTGGTTTTAAGTCTTCATCATTCACTCCAAGAACTACCATAGCATCAATTTCATCTTTTGCAGGCACAGTAAGAAGGACTTTCTTTGCCCCGTTTTTCAGGTGGTCACCATAACCTCCTTTTTCGCTCTCTTTTTTACGAAAAACACCTGTGGATTCAATCACTACGTCTGGTGTTTTTGCCCATGGTATTTTGGCAGGATTCTTCTCT
>Ga0209925_1000155_pt1 | contig 35157 bp, 31 predicted proteins | sample SalPonR2_A_D1_MG_FD_185702 | JGI IMG/M metagenome (GOLD analysis project Ga0209925, IMG submission 185702) | Salt pond soil microbial communities from South San Francisco under conditions of wetland restoration - Salt Pond MetaG R2_A_D1_MG... ... | reverse complement strand
AAGCAAGGAGTTTTTTAAAATAATGAGAATCCTTTTTTTTATTTATAATTTATTGATGTTTATTGTAATATTAATACTTTTTCCTTTTTATTTTGTTAGGGCGTATCTAACAGGAAAAGATAAACACGGCTTGTTTCAGAGAATTGGTTTTATTCCAGAAAAAATATTTACAAAAAAAAAATATATCTGGGTACATGCTGTTTCTGCAGGAGAAGCAAAAGTTGCTGTTCCTATAATTAATAAGCTAAAAACAAATAACAATATAGTAGTTTCTGTTGGAACAGAAACCGGGTATAAAATGATAAAAGAACATTTTGAAGATCAAGTTGATTTATTTTACATGCCTGTTGATTTTTTCTTTTTTTTGAATAGACTTTTTAAAAGAATAAAACCGGAATCTATTATAATTGTAGAGACAGAGATATGGCCGCAATTAATTCGTCTGGCATATAACAAAAATATACCCATATTTTTAATAAATGGAAGAATGCCGCCCAGAGATTTTAAAAATTATAAATACTTCAGGTTTTTATGGAAACATATTTTTAGAATGTATACAAGGATATTAGTAACAAATAATAAAGAAAAAATAAAATTCACTAAATGTGGTGCAGATGAAGATCTGGTTGAGGTTTTTGGCAATATAAAATTTGATATTTATGAAAAAAGAGATAATAGCAAACGAATTGAAAAGATTAAAAAATTATTATCAAAGCGAACAAACCAGAAACCGCTTCTTGTTGTGGGCTCAACGCACAAAAATGAAGAAGAAATAATTTTTGATGATATTTTTAATATGCAAAAAGATTTTGATGTAATTCTTGCTCCCCGACATTTAACAAGGGTATCAGAAGTTGAAAATATTATTGATAAATATGGATTAAAATATGAATTGAGAAGCGGCGATAATTTGACATGGGAAAAAGATATTGTGCTTTGGGATACAATGGGAGAATTAGATGTGCTCTATAAGTTTGCAGATGTTGTTATAGTTGGAGGAAGCTGGATAGACCAGGGGGGACATAATATTATCGAACCTGCAATCTGGGGGGTGCCTATAATTGTTGGTCCCTATATGTATAATTTTCAACAGGAGTTTAATATTTTTAAAAAGGAAAATGCAATAATACAGGCAGAAAAAGGTGAAATTGGAAAAAATCTCAACAAATTGTTAAATGATAAAAAAATAAGAGAAAAATACTCCAGTAATCTCAAAAAATGTATTGATCAAAGCAAAGGAGCTGTTGAAAAATATATTAAAGAGATTCAAAAAATGATTGAATAATTATGAAAAAAATACAGTATGTAATTGAATATATTTTTTTAAAAATATTTATATGGATTATAAATATCTTTCCATGGAAATATAATAATGCATTATCATTTTTTTTTCTTCCACTTATAAAAGTAATTGGAAATTACAAAAAGATTACAGTTGAAAATATTAAAAAGTCCAATATCAATATTCCTGAAGATAATTTGAATAAATTTATAAATGAAGTTTTAAGACAAAATATTTTAACATATATAGAAATGATTAAATTGATGAAGATGACTAAAGAGGAGGTTTTTGCTCATATTAACTTTAAAAATAGAGAAATACTTGAAAAGTTATATGAGAATTCCGGAGAACAAGGCATAATTTTTGTTTTGGCTCATATCGGTAATTGGGAAATTCTTGGTCAGGCAGTAGCTTATAAATATAATCTGGCCGCTATAGCAAGAAGACAAAATAATCCTTATACTGAAAACTTAATAAAAAAAATGAGGGGGAAGTCAGGTTTAGAAATTATTTATCGGGAAGGCAATGTTGCATTAAAAGTTTTAAGATATTTAAGAAAAGGATATGGAGTTGGATTTTTAAATGATCAGGATGGTGGAATTTCTGGTATTACTACAGAATTTATGGGAAGGAACTGTTCTACCCCTCCGGGACCGGCATTTTTTGGTATAAAAACTGAATCTCCAATTTGTTTTTGTTATACATTAAGAAATGAAAAGAATAACATTGATGTTTATTTTGAAGAACCCTTTTACCCAAAAAAAAGAAAAAATGAATCAAATAAGGAAGCACAAATGAGGGTCCTGCAAAAACTAATTAATATTCAGGAAAAAGTTATTAAAAAAAATCCTTATCAGTGGAATTGGTTGGCAAATAGATGGCGAACAGAAAGATAGGTTAATTTGATAAAAAAAATTAATATTTTTAGATCTGCATTAATGCAGTCCATGGTTATCTTCGGAAGCAGAATCCTGGGGCTTTTAAGAAATATACTCATAGCATCTTTTTTTGGAGTATCTCCTCTGGCATCGGCTCTATCACTTGCCCTCATGATTCCCTACAAACTAAGAAGAGTTTTGGGGGAGTCAGCTTTGGATGCTTTTTTTGTACCTGTATATACCTCCTTCAAGAAAGATAAAAGATTAAAAGAACTTAATTATTTTATTTCTAATCTTATAACTTCAATAGTTATGGTTGTGTTGCTTATTATAATAATTGGTAGAATTTTTATGAGAGATATTCTATCGGTTATTGCAAGAGGTTTGTCAATATCCTCCCCTGAGGCGTTTATTTTCGGTGTTTCATTATCAAAAATAACAATTCTATTTTTATTTGTTATGCCAATTATTGCAATTTTTATGGGTTTGTTTCACGCCAACGGGAGCTTTATATTGCCTGCAACAAACTCTATTATTTTGAATTTATTTGTAATTTTTTCTCTTGTTTATTATGGAACTGGCAATTATTCCCTGAAAATAGTTGGAATTAGAGTTGGATATGCCTATGTACTGGCAGGATTTTTTATTTTATTTTATCAATTTTTTATTATTAGAAAAAAATATAATTTTAGATATCATTTCAAAATCAATTTGAGAGGAAGCGGATTAAAGAGAATATTTAAAATGATGGTTCCAGCTACTTTGAGTATGGCTGTTTTTAATATTAATTTTTTAATTGATACTTTTCTTGCATCTTTTATAAGAGAAGGAGCTGCTATATCTGTATTTAGATATTCAGAAATAATTGTTCAGTTTCCTATTGGTGTTGTTGGTGTTGCTATCTTTAATACTTCACTTCCTTCTTTAAGCAAACATGTTAAATACGGCAATATCGATAAAGCCAAATCTATTTTTGAGAGATTGCTAAAGTTTTTAATATATATTTCATTACCTATTTCATTTGGATTATTTGCAATTCAAAATAATTTCATAAGGCTAATCTATCAGTATAAAAATTTTGGAGTTAAAGATGTAACTCTTGTTACAAATGTTTTACAGTATTTTTTAATTGGCTTAATTGGATTTATGGGGGCAAGAATTGTTGCTTCGATATTTTATGCTAAAGAAGATGTTCATATCCCATTGAAGGTAAGTGTTATAACGGTTTTAATTAATATAGTTTTGAATTTTATTTTTGTTGTACATTTAAGTACAGGTGGACTTGCACTGGCTTCTTCTATAGCAGGGATATGCAATATCGTTTTTTTGATAATCATTGTTAATAGAAAATATTTTAAAATTGACTTCAAAAAATTAGCAAGCACCTTTATTAAAACTTTATTTGCTTCTTTTATTATGTATTTATTGGTATCTACAATAGGTGGATATTTTAACGATACGGGAGTTCTTTCAAGGATAGCTTCAGTTCTAATTCCAGTATTTTCTGGAATACTTATCTACATAATCTTATCTTATTTTTTAAAAATCTCTACAATGAAAGACTTGTTATATAATTTATTCAAAAAAAATTAAAAGAAAGTAAAAAAAGAGAAGAATATGATATCCTTCTCTTTTTTTTTATAATTTAATTTACTCTATAGGTTTCATCATTTTCTTTATAATAATTAATTATATTATTTACTGCAAGTTTTGCAGTATTTATATTGGCTTCGAGTGTTTGAGCTCCCATTTTTTTTGGAGTTGAAAAATATCTTTCCGGATATTTTTCTTTTATTTTTTTATCTTCATCGAGGGCTAAATCGGTTATGTAACTAAAATCATCTCTTTTTTGTAACATTTTAACTATTCCATCATCACAAATAACAGCTTTCCTGGCGGTGTTTACAAGTGTAGAATTTTTTTTCATTTTTTTTAAAAGATTGTAATTTACGAAATTTTTTGTTTTTTCATTACTTGGCAGGTGAACAGAAATATAATCACATTTAGAATAAAGTTCTTCAACCTTTTCAACAGGTGTAACATTAACTTTTTTCATATTACTTTTGTCAACGAAAGGATCGTGAGCATAAACTTTCATTCCAAATCCCTGGGCAATTTTTGCTACGAATCTTCCAACATGACCAAAAGCATGAATTCCTAAAGATTTATTTCTCAATTCTGTTCCACTTTTTGGTGTAAATTTATTTCTGGCGAGATAAAGCATCATTCCAAAAGCCAGTTCAGCTACTGCATTAGAATTTTGTCCGGGGCAGTTGAATACTGGAATTTCTTTACTTTTGGCATATTCAGTATCTACATTGTCATATCCAGCTCCTGCTCTAACAATAATCTCAAGATTGTTAGCTGAATCTATAATTTCTTTTGTAATTTTATCACTTCGAACAATTATGCCATTTGCATCAGAAATTATTTCTTTTAAATTTTCTTTATCTCCATCATACTCGTTAATAACCAGTTCAAAACCTTCATTCTCAGCTATAGTTCTCATCTCTTTTTTTGCAGGTTCTGCAAATGGTTTATAAACAGCTACTACTATTTTTTTATCCATAAAAACCTCCTTTTTTTATATTTACATTATATTTACAGCTAATCTGCTGTCAAGAAAAGTATCATATAAAAATATTATGATGCTTCAAAATTAATATTACTTTTTTGGTTTTATAATAATTGATAAATACAAAATATTTGTTATAATAGATTAAGATTAAAAGTAGGGGGATTTATGAAAAAAATTATGCTTGTCGTATTATATTTTAGTTTAATTAATTTGCTATTTTCATTACATGGCAAATTAACATATATAGAGGGAGAAGTTTTTGTAAATTATTCTCCCGCTGACTTGAATCAAAAAGTTGATCAAAATGACCTCATAGTTACTGGAGAAGGTAAAGTTGAAGTTAAACTATCTGATGGCAAACTTTTTAGATTAGGACCTAAAACGAAAATATATTTAAAAAAACTTGAAGAAAAAGAAAAAAAAGATAAAAAAATTAAGATTAAAGTTATTGTTGGAAAGTTTTGGACTAAGGTAAAAAAAATATTTAAAAAAGAAGAATATAAAGTTGAATTTAAAATGGGAACCGCCGGTGTTAGGGGGACTGTTTACAATATTAATCAATTTATTGATGATAGTGCTGAATTATATGTTTATGAAGGTAAAGTTGAGGTAAGAAGTAAAAAGAAAAAAATGAAAGCCCCACCTTCAGATTCAAAAAGAGTGGAAGTTGAAGGGCCTGAAGAAATTGAAGGTCCCAAAGAAATTACAATGGAAGAATGGATTGTAATAGTTGAAAAAATGAACAGGATTTCTATTAGTAAAAAAGGAGAACTTGGTGATCCTGAAAAATTTAAATATCAAGATTTGGAAGATGATGAATGGGTAAACTGGAACTTGAAAAGAGACAAATTAACAGAATAACTTACTTTTTATCTTTATATAAAAATCTTTCTATTAAAATAAATTATACTCTGCTTCTTTATTAATAAAATTAACCAATATTGTATTATACATTATCTAATAAATACAATTTGTATAAATAGCCACATACTCATTATCTTCTTAAGCAAAACGCTTGACATCTTAATATATTATTGTTAATTTACTATTAATTATTAGAAAAGGGGGATTTATGAATAATTTTAGAAAGGTGTTGGTCGTTTTATTTTTAGTATTTTTCATGTTTTCATTCAATTATGGGAATGTTGAAAAGGTTAGTCTTGCTAAGGTTCAAAACATTAGATATGACAGGGAGTTGAAATCACCTTTAATAATGAGGGGTGAGCTGGCAAAAAGAGGAAAGCGGGGATTGTCTCCTGAAAAAAACTTTTTCAATAAGTATCAGAAGTTTTTTAGAGTTGAAAATTTGGCTGAAAATGTGAAAAAGGTTAAAGAAATAACCGGGTTCATGGGTAAGAAACATCTCAAGTTTGAACAGTTTTATAAAGGAATTCCTGTGAGAGGTGGAGAGTTCTTTCTTAAAAAAGAAAATGATAAGATTACTGGATTTTCAGGTAAGATTTTACCTGAAATAAAGGTTAGTATTAATCCATCACTATCCAGTTCAAGAGCGGGAAATATTGCTCTAAGGTATATCCCGGATAAAAACAACAGGGAAGTTGCAAAATCTGAAAAAATGATTTTTAGAAAAGACAAAGGAGTTTACAGATTGTCCTATAAGTTGCATATAAGAGCTGAGAAATATTACTGGGTTGCTTATGTAGATGCAATTAATGGAGAGATATTATTAAAATATAATAATATTAAAAATGTAACAAAAACTTCTTATTACAATGGTAATGTAGATATTAATATGAATGGTGATGAGTATTATGATAGTACAAGGAATACCTGGGTAGAAAATAGTAGTGGATCAGTTTATACAGAAGGATATGATTCTACTCAAAATGAAAAATGTGTTCAGTTATTATGGTCTTCTTCAATGTCAATTGATTTCTATCAGCAAAAATTTAATCATGATTCATGGGATGGTTATGGCGGATCTGTTCCCGTTGTTTATAATCCTGATGAAAGTGCTTATTATTATAACGGGAAAATTACAATTGGAGATATGCCGAGTACAAGTGATATAGGTTTTGTGGGAGATCTGGATGCAGTTGCCCATGAATTTTCACATGGGTTCTGTTCAAATACTGCAAATCTTGAATATTATAATGAATCAGGAGCTTTAAATGAAGCCAATTCTGATATAATGGGTAACAGTGTTGAAAGATGGGCTACAGGAAATTATTCAGATTGGGCTGTTGGAGAAGAAGCAATGAGAAATGGATATGAATTCTTAAGAAGTATGGAAGATCCAAGTGAGAGTTATAACAGTCAGCCTGAATATTATTCAGAAAGATATACCGGAACTTCTGATAATGGTGGAGTTCATGTTAATAGTTCTTTGGGTAATAAATTTTTTCAGTTGCTTGTTGATGGAGGTACCTGGTATAGTGAAAACAATGGAAATGTAACTGTGACAGGTATTGGAGATAATGATGCACTGTCAATATGGTATAACTCAATGACTACAAAGTTTACTACAACTACAGATTATTACGAAGCAAGAGATTTAACGATTGCTTCTGCTGAGGATCTGTTTGGAACAGATTCTGAACAGGCGGTTCAGGTTCAAAATGCCTGGGCAGCTGTAGGAATAGGTACACCTGCTGGTTCCGGTGGGGGCGGCGGAGGATCTACCGAAGATCCTTATGAACCAAATGACTCAATGAGTGAAGCTTATGAAGTTTCTGCAGGTAATACATACAGTTCATATATTTATGAATCAGGAGATGAAGATTATTACAAAATTAGTGTAAGTGAAAGCGGGACTCTTGATTTAACTACAGGTAATCTTGCTGGGGATTATGACATGTATCTTTACAATTCTTCAGGAACCGAACTTGATAAAGCCTATACAACTAATGATCCTGAAACTATTACTCACGAAATTTCATCAGGAACATATTATATAAGAGTAAATGGATATAACGGGGCTTATAGCAGTTCAACAAAGTATAACTTAACAGTTGAATTTACACCTGATGGATCTGGTGGTGGAGGAGGGTCTACTGATGATCCTTATGAACCAAATGACTCAATGAGTGAAGCTTATGAAGTTTCTGCAGGGAATACATACAGTTCATATATTTATGAATCAGGCGATGAAGATTATTACAAAATTAGTGTAAGTGAAAGTGGAACTCTTGATTTAACTGCCGGAAATCTTGCTGGAGATTATGATATGTATTTATTCAACTCATCAGGAACCGAACTTGATAAGGCTTATACTACTAATGATCCAGAAACCATTAATTATGATGTATCCTCAGGAACATATTATATAAGGGTAAATGGATATAACGGAGCCTACAGCAGTTCAACAATGTATAACCTAACAGTTCAATTTACATCTGATGATACAGGTGGTGGTGGAAGTGGGGAACCTCAATGGTATATTACAACATTATCTTCACCAGTTGAAACACCGCACCCTTATGAAAATAGTCAGACTTATTCATATGATTACAGTAAACCAGGTGCAACACAGGTAGCAATACATTTTTCAAGTTTTGAATTTGAAAATGGATATGATTATGTAAGAACCTATAATAGTAATGGTACAGAAATTAACTCATATACTGGTACCAAAAGTGAATTCTGGACTGTAGTTGAAGGAGATTATATAAAAATAAAAGCATTCTGTGATTATATTTATAATGATTATGGATATGTTATAGATCAGGTTGCTTATTATAGTGATACAAATCTTGGATTTACAGATGGAGAAACTAAATCAGAATTGAATGCGGTGACAGGAAATATAACTCCTAAGGTTAGATTTGATAAATTAAAAAATTATCCAAATCCATTTAATCCCGAAACAAATATTGTTTATCCTGTAAATAAAAGCGGTGTAGTAAAAGTTGTTATTTATAATTCAAGTGGTAAAAAAGTAAGGGTTCTTGTAAATGAACATAAAGAAGCAAGAGAAGAACCATACACAGTTCACTGGGATGGCAAGGATAAAAATGGAGACATCTCTGCAAGTGGAATTTATTACTGTATCGTAAAAGGAAAGGGATTTAAAAATACAAGAAAAATGATTTTACTAAAATAAAACATTGAATATAATATCTTTTGGGGGGAGGATATTCTATCCTCCCCTTTTTCTTTCTTTGAACGAAATTATTTTATATCTTTATTGATTTTTTTTTTAATACATATATATTTCTTTATGGAGGTTTTTATGGAGAATATAAAATTTGTTAATGGTAAAATTTATACAGGAAAAGATAATTTTATTAATTCTTTTGGAATAAGTGATGGAAAGTTTGTTATCAAATCCCCTGGAAGCTTTGATAAGGTAAAAGATTTAAATGGAAGATGCGTTCTACCTGGTTTTATAGATTCCCATACTCACATAACACATGCTGGAATTCATAAGTTAGGATTAGATTTAAAAGAGAGCAAAAAACTTGATGAAATTTTTGAAAGAATTGATGATTTTATAAATAATAATGAAAGAAATATTTATTTTGCATATGGATTTGATGAATCAATTCTTAAAGAAAATAGATTTCCCACAAAAAAGGAGCTTGATAAGATAGTAAGTGACAGGCCCTTTTATATACAGAGAAGAGATCAGCATTCTTTAATTGTTAATTCTGAATTTGAAAAAAAATATAATATTTCTTCAAAGGATGGTTTTGTAAATGCTTCAACATATGAAAAAATTAAAATTGAACTTTTAAAAAATTTTAAAAGACAAGATTACTCAAGAGCTCTTAATCTTATGCAGGAAATAGCTTTTAAGAATGGGATAACCACATTACATACAATGGAAGGGACTAAAAATTATAAAAAGCCTATTGAATATCTAATGAAAAATAAAGATAATTATAAATTAGATTTTATTATTTATCCCCAAATACTTGATATAGATTGGGTTGTAGATAATGATTTTGATAAAATTGGAGGATGTATTTTACTTGATGGATCCTTTGGTTCAAGAACTGCAGCATTGAAAGAAGAATACTCGGATTCTCCAGATGAAAAGGGAGCTCTTTATTTTAAAGATTCAGAACTTTATAAGTTTGTTGAAAAAGCCCATCTAAAGAATCTGCAGCTTTCATTTCACGCAATCGGGGATAGGGCGATAGAACAGATTTTGGATGTTTATGAAAGAGTTTTAATCAAATACCCCAAGAAAAATCATCAATACAGGATTGAACATTTTGAACTGGCTACAGAAGAAATGATAAAAAAAGCTTCTGATTTGGATTTACAAATTGCATATCAACCTGTATTTGAATATTTGTGGAATTATAAAAACGGTATGTATGAAAAGAGATTAGGAAAAAAAAGAATGATGCAGACAAATAGGTATAAAACAGCATTAAATCATAATTTAAAATTTTCCTTTGGTTCTGACTGTGATGTTACTCCTTTAAATCCCCTGCTGGGTATTCATTCAGCAGTTAATAGATTTAACAATAGAGAGAATATTTCAGTAAGGGATGCAATAAATGCTTTTACTATAAATAGTGCCGAAATGGGTAAATCTTCAAATCTATATGGCTCTATTGAAGAAGATAAAAAGGCTGACTTTATCATACTGGAAGAAGATATTTTTGAAATTTCTAAAAGTAAAATCAAAAATATTAAAATAAATGAAGTTTATAAAAGTGGGAAAAGTGTTTTTAAGGAGGATTTATGAAAGATTGGATAAAAAGTAATGAAAATAGAATATTAAGTGACCTGGAAGAATTTATAAAAATTAAAAGTGTTCAAAAGCAGCCTAAAAAAAACAAACCGTTTGGAGAAGGAGTGGATGAGGCCCTGAAATTTATTCTTAAATATGCAGAAAATCTTGGGTTTAAAACAAAAAATTTGGATAATTACATAGGATTTGCTGATTGGGGGGAAGGTTCTGAAATGCTTGGTATTTTATGCCATGTAGATATTGTTCCTGAAGGCTCAGGGTGGAACACGGATCCTTATAAAATGGAAATTAAAGACAATAAAATTATTGGTCGAGGAGTCCTTGATGATAAGGGTCCAACAATATTAATATTAAATGCGGTAAAATATTTGATGGAAAATGATATTTACAATAATAAGAAAATTAGGATAATTTTTGGTACAAATGAAGAGAGTGGATGGAAGGGAATTGAATATTATCTTGAGAATGAAAAGGAACCTGATATCGCGTTTACTCCTGATGCAGAGTTTCCTGTTATTTTTGCTGAAAAAGGAATTTTGCATTTTAAATTGAAATCAGATTTTAAAAATGATGATATCAAAGAAATTAAGGGTGGGAATGCACCCAATATGGTACCTAATGAAGCTTATGCTGTTGTTAAAAATGTATATAAATTTGAAAACAAAAAAGATATTGAAATTATTGAAAAAGAGAATGTGGTAAAAATAAAAGCTCATGGAACTTCTGCTCATGCAAGTACTCCTCATCTGGGAGATAATGCTATTTCAAAATTAATAAATTATTTAAATAATTATATAAAAGATCCTTTTCTTGATTTTTATGAAGATAAAATTGGATTATTATATAATGGGGAAAATATAGATGTAGGGTTTGAGGATGAAATCAGTGGCAAACTTACATTTAATACTGGAATTATTGATAATCAAGGCGTTGTTGTTGATATAAGATATCCCGTTTCTGTAGATAAGGAGCAAATAGAAAAAAATATTAGAAATAATTTAGAAAAGGGTATCAACTATGAAGAAATAGCACACAAGAATCCTCTTCATGTTTCAAAAGATAGTGATCTGGTTCAGGAATTAATGACCGTTTATAATGATATAATGGAAGATAATCAAACTCCTATTGCAATAGGAGGAGGAACCTACGCGAGAGCAGTAAAAAAAGGTGTTGCTTTTGGACCCTTATTTCCGAAACAGGAAGAAGTTGCACATCAGGCTAATGAATATTTTGAAAAAGATAAATTTTTTAAATCCCTGGAAATATATATAAAAGGAATTAAAAAATTAATAACCTGATTTATATTTGAAAGGGTTGACTGTTAATTTTAAACTATTATAATTTTTATACATGGGGTGGCTAGTATATGCCTGAGAAAAACCCTTTGAACCTGAACAGATAATGCTGTTAAGGGAATTAAATGGTATATATTGGCCGGTTTCTGACCGGCCATTTTTTATTTTAAGAAAGGAGAGTTAGAAAAATGACACAATTAGAAGCAGCAAGAAAAGATATTTTTACTGAACAAATGAAGATTGTTGCAAAAGAAGAGAATGTTGATAGAAATTACTTAATAAAAGCAATTGCAAAAGGTAAGATAGTAATTCCTTCAAACAAAAATCATACAAATCTACACCCTTATGGGATAGGTGGTGATTTAAGAATTAAAGTAAATGCTAATATTGGAACATCACTGAGGAATATAGACCTGCAAAAAGAGCTTGATAAAGTTGAGATGATTGAAAATCTTAATGCTGAATCAGTTATGGATTTAAGTACAGCCGGAGACCTGGATAATATAAGAAAAGAAATAATAAAGAATACATCTATGATGGTAGGTACTGTGCCAATATATCAAATATTGACAGAGAACAGCGAAAAGATTAGCAATATTGATATTGAAGATATTCTACATACTATTGATAAACATGGTAAGCAGGGGGTCGATTTTATAACAGTTCATTGTGGTATTAAAAAAGAAGCATTATCTTTGATAAAAGATAGAACTATGGGGATAGTTTCACGTGGAGGTTCTTTTATTTCAAGATGGATGAAAGAAAAAGAGGAAGAAAATCCTTTGTATGAATACTATGATGAGATTTTAAAAATTGCACAGCAGTATGACATGACACTAAGTTTAGGAGATGGGTTGCGACCCGGGGCAATCGTTGATGCAACAGATAGAGCGCAGTTGCACGAATTGAATGTTTTAGGAGAATTAACAGAAAGAGCCAGAGAGTCCGGGGTTCAGGTAATGGTTGAAGGTCCCGGACATGTTCCATTAAATGAAATTAAAAGAAACATGGATCTGCAGAAAGAAATTTGTAACAATGCCCCTTTTTATGTTTTAGGCCCATTAACAACTGATATTGCTCCCGGGTATGATCATATTGTAGGAGCAATTGGTGGAAGTTTAGCTGCATATTTTGGAGCTTCTTTTTTATGTTATGTAACACCTGCTGAACATCTTCGGTTGCCTACTATTGAGGATGTGAAGGCGGGGGTTGTTGCATCAAAAATAGCAGCACATACAGCTGATCTTGCTAAGGGGAATCAAAAAGCATGGGATATGGATCAAAAATATGCAAAAATGAGACATGATTTTGATTGGGAAGGAATGTTTAAAAATTCAATTGAAATGGAAAAGCCATATCGTTATAGAAAAGAAAGTACAAATTTCGATACAGAAGAATGTTCAATGTGTGGCGATTTTTGTGCTTTAAAAATGCTAGAAAAGGAGCTTGAATAATATGAATATTAAAGAATTAGGTGGAGAGTTCCAGTTTATAAATAGAATCAAAAAGAAATCTAAAAATAGAAATGTTATTGTAGATATTGGCGATGATTGTGCTGTAACAGAATATAATGATGATTCATATCATTTATATACTACCGATATGCTTGTTGAAGGAGATCACTTTTCTCTTGATTATTTTTCTCCTTATCAAATAGGGATAAAAGTAATGGAAAGCAATGCTTCAGACATTGCTGCAATGGGAGGGAAACCTGTTTATAGTTTAATTTCTTTATCATTAAAAGAGGATACCACTGTTGAGTTCATTGATGGAGTTTATAATGGAATTAATGAAATATGTGAGAGATATAATTTTGATCTAATAGGCGGGGATACAACACATGGAGATAAAATTGTAATTAGTTTAACTTTAATTGGTCAGGTGGATAAAAATAAGTTAAAATTGAGGTCTGCTGCTGAAATTGGTGATCTTATTGTTGTTAGTGGGCCACTGGGAGGCTCTACAGCAGGGTTAAAATTATTTTTAAATACTATTGATGGATTTGATGAGATAAAAAAATATCATACCAATCCTATCTCTGAAATAAAGAATCTACCAAAAATATTACCTGTTGCAAAAGCCATGGAAGATGTGAGTGATGGTCTTGCTTCTGAAATCAGAAATATCTGTAAAATGAGTAAAGTAGGGGCGAAAATATTTAGAGAAAAAATACCTCTAAATAAAGGAATAAAAAAGTCCTCTTCTTTACTTGATGATGACCCTTATGATTATGCGCTTTTCGGGGGAGAAGATTTTAAACTTGTATATACAGTTAATAAAAACGACCGGCATAAAATATATGGAACAGTTGTTGGAGAAATAATAAAGGGCGAAAAGATTTTACTTGATGGGAAAGAGCTGAAAAATTACGGGTATGATCACTTCTCCTGAGATTCAATTTTGTTTATAATAGATAAAAAATTTTCCCAGGTTTTTATTATATAATCCGGTTTTGTGTCATTATAATTATAGGGTTGATTATTTTTTTTATATAAAATTGATTTAGCGGAGATATTTTTTGCTCCTTTAACATCAGTAGCCAAAAGATCACCAATATGTATTAACTGAGGGCCATTTTTTAAATCTTTGATTATTTTTATAAACATTTTTTCATGTGGTTTGGATCTTCCTATTTCATTTGAAAATGCGAAATCATCAAAATATCTGTATAGATTATATCTAATTAATAATTTTCTTAAATATTTTCCACATGTAAATCCGGTGTCTGAAACTATACCAAGAGTATATTTTGTTGATAAATCAGGGATTAATTTTTTTAAATAATTTTCAGTTAATTGAGGTGGGTATTCCAAAATTGCAAGAGAGAGGGTATCTGACAATTCTTTTAGTTGTTTTTCAGTATAATGATGAAAACCAATTGTTTTAAATAGATATTCAAGAAGTTCATTATTTTGAGGAGTGATATATTTGTTTTTCCATACCCTATTAAAATATTTCCAGGTTTTGTCAAAACCCTTTGAAATTTTTTGCTTTTTTACATGAAAATCTTTTTTATCTAAATATTTCTGGAGGGTATTTATTCGATATTTTTCTCTTTTTTTGCTTGATGGGTCATCGCCCTTGAAGATTGTATCCCAGAAATCGAATGTTATATACTTTATTTTCATATAGGTATTTTATTTTATTTTTATAAAAAAGTAAAGATTTTACTTATCTTTTTTTAAGACAATATAATTTTTATTATTACTTCTAATTGGTTTATAATGGTAATATTTGAAAAGTTTAACAATTGATTTTTGCGAATAGAATGATACATGAGTGGGATCGCGCCGGTACCACCATTTTTTAAATGAAATAAGAGTTTTTGGTCTGAAAAAAGTTTGAATTGCAATGAATCCTCCCTTATTGAGGTAGCTATCGATTTCTTCAACAGTTTTTAAAGGGTTTTTTAAATGTTCAAAAACTTCTGTGGCAGTTATCATGTCATAGGTAGTTTCTATGGGGTTAGAATAGAAAAAAGGGTCATAAAAATCAAGTTTAAGAATTTTATTTTTCAAAAGTTTTATTAAAACTGGATTGGGGCCACAGCCAAAATCGAGCAGGCTGTTAATATCTGGTAAGAAAGGTTCTATCGAATAATTAATGAACTTTTTAAAATTATTGACATATCCGGTATTGTTTAGGGTGTTTTCATGCAGATTATACTGTTTTAATTCCTCTTTTCTACTAATATAAGAAGATGGATTTTTAAAAATAAAACCACATTTTTTGCAGGAAAAAAAAAGAATATTTAATTGGTTGTCAAAAAAACTTATTGTTGAACTTCCACATATTTTACATTTCATATATTTTTTTGAATTAAAATTTTATGAAAAAAATGATTTTATTTTCTTTGTAATGTATTTAATTTCTTCTTCTTTGAGTTCAGGAAACATGGGTAAAGCTAAAATTCTCTTGCTTGTTTTTTCAGCGACAGGAAACTCTCCTTTTTTGTGATTTAAAAATTTAAAACATTCCTGAAGATGAAGAGGAATTGGATAATAAATATTAGTTCCAATACCATTTTTTTCCAGATATTTTTTTAATTCATCTCTTCTTTCTGTGAGTATAGAATAAACATAATAAACTTCCTCTACATTATCAATAACATGAGGAGTTTGTATTTCTGAAATATTTGCTAGTTCTCTGTTATATTGTTTTCCAATTGAATTTCTTTTTTTTATTCCGTCATCAATATGATTTAGTTTAACATTTAAAATAGCACCCTGTATTGTATCCAGTCTATCATTATATCCAACTTCTCTGTGATGATATCTATTACTCTGGCCATGATTTCTTAAAGAAATAACCTCATCAATATATGACTGATTATTAGATACCACAGCCCCTCCATCACCATAGGTTCCAAGAGTCTTAGTAGGATAAAAAGAAAATATGCCGATATCTCCAATTGAACCGGCAAATCTTTTTTTATATTTCATTCCAAATGCTTCTGCAGCATCTTCAAGAATTTTCAAATCATACTTGTCAGCTATTTTAACGATTTCATCCATCTTAGCTGGTTGTAAAAATAGATGAATCGGTAAAATAGCTTTTGTTTTTTTTGTAATTTTATTTTCAATTTTTTTAACATCAATGTTAAAAGTATCGGGGTCTATATCAACAAAAACTGGTTTGGCCCCTATACGTGTTATTGAGCTAACTGTAGAAAAAAAAGTAAAGGGTGAAGTTATAACTTCATCATTTGGTTTGATCCCCATAGCTTTTAATCCGAGAAATAAAGCATCAGATCCACTTGCAACTGCTACAGCATTTTTCATATTTAAATATTGTGCCAGGTTTTTTTCAAATTCTTTGATTTCAGGTCCTAAAATATAAGAACCGTGATTTAAGACATTTTCTATTGCTTTTTTTATTTCGGGTTTTATTTCCTTGTACTGTCTTTGGGGTGTAAAAAAGGGTATTTCCATATTATTTAATCCTTCCTGTTTTCATTTTGGATAATTAAGAGGTATACTTATCTCTTTTTTCTCTTTTGCACTTTTATATATTGCAAGAATTAATTCCAGACTTTTTTTACCCTCTCTTCCATCAGTAGAAGGTTTGGTTTTGCCTTCCAGAACACTTAAAACATTTTTATAATACTGTAAATGGCCAAAACCGTATACATTAGGAGGATTATAGTTTGATTCAAATATTTTTTCATCATCATCGGATTGATCCTTGAATTCCCATTTTTCAATATTGTTTAGAGCAATCCCTCCTATTTTTACAGTTCCTTTTTCTCCTATTATTGTGATAGACCCTTCCATATTTTTGGGATAGGTTAACATGGTTGTCTGTATAACACCAAGAGCTCCGTTTCTGAACCTTAAAACAGCTGCTCCTGTATCTTCAGTTTGTATGTTTCTTGCAAGTGTTGCGGTTTTTGCAATTACACTATCTACAGCACCCCCAAACCACTGAACAAGATCTACATAATGACTGGCCTGATTCATGAAACATCCTCCATCGAATTCCCAGGTTCCCCTCCAATCAGCCATGTCATAATATTCTTGAGGTCGTGTCCAAAAAATTGTTGAGTTTATAAAATATATTTTCCCAAATCTATTATTATCTATTGCTTTTTTTAATGCTACAATACCTGGATTCAATCTATTTTGTTTGACAACAAAAAGGTACACTCCATTTTTATCACATGCTTTTATGAGGTTTTTTGCCGATTTTAGATCCACGCCCATTGGTTTTTCACTTATAACATTTATTTTATTTTTTGCAGCTTCAATGCCAATTTCGGGATGGGTTCCACTTGGAGTACAGATGCTTATGATATCTATATCTTCTTTTTGAAACATTTCTCTGTAGTTTAAGTAATATGGAACATTAAATTTTTTGGAATATTTTTTAGCCCTATCTTTTTTTATATCACAAACAGATTTTAATTCGAATTTATCTTCAAGATTTTTTATTGTTTCAAAATGTTTTTTGCTTATCCGCCCACAACCTACTAATCCAATTTTATACTTCATTGTACACTCCTTATTTTTTTCTTTTCTTATAATAATGACTTATATTAAAAATTCAAGTTAAAGTTTAGATTTTAAAATGTAGAAAAGTTATAACCTCTTTAATAACTTAAAAATATGTATTTTGTTAAAAAAATTACTGAATGAATATTTATCAAAAAAATTCTTGCAATTAAAGAATCTTCTGATATATTTTAGGCACATATAAGAAGAAACGCTTGTTTCTCACCTTTGCAGTATGGCTGCAGGGTTTATAGTTTTTTGAAACAGGCGGGTAATATACCCGCTTTTTTTTATTATTAGTAAAAAAAGGAGGTTCTGGTATCGGAAAAAGAAAAAAAACTAAAGCAGAAAAAATGAATGTTAATGATGAAATTAAGACGCGGAAAATGAGAGTTATTGGCAATGATGGGGAGCAGATAGGTGTTCTGGGTAGGAAAGAAGCCCTTTTGCTTGCTCAGGAAAAAGAGTTGGATTTAGTTGAAGTTGCACCAAATGCAAAACCACCAGTAGCAAAAATAATGGATTATGGAAAATTTAAGTATGAGCAGAAAAAGAAACAAAAGAAGAATATGAAGAAAAATAAAACACAACTAAAAGAAATTCAATTTGGTCCTAAAACCGAAGAACATGATTTTAATTTTAAAATGCGTCATATTAAAAGATTTCTTGAAAAGGGGCATCGCGTTAAAATAGGCGTCTATTTTAGAGGAAGAGAACTTGCTTATCTCGATAGAGGTGAGGAAATTTTGAATGAAATTTATGAAGATTTAAAAGATGATGTTGTATTACAAAAAGAGATTGAGAAACAGGGGCGTTTAATGTTCATGATTGTAGCTCCTAAATCATAATTATAGATAAAACTAAAGGAAGGAGTTTTTATGCCAAAAATGAAGACAAAAAAGGCAGCGGCAAAAAGATTTAAGGTTACTGGAAATGGGAAAATAAAAAGACCTAAGGCTAATAAAAGTCATAAATTGACCAAAAAAAATTCAAGGAGAAAGAGAAGATTAAGCGATAAAAAAGTTGTAAAAAAGAAAAAAAGAAAAAACTTGAAAAAGATGATGCCTTATAAATTTTAAAGGAGGAAAAAATGAGAGCAAGAAATACTATTGCTAATAAAAGAAAAAAGAAAAGAACATTAAAAAAAGCCAAAGGTTACTGGGGAGCAAAAAGTAAACTGTATAGATCAGCTAAGCAGGCTTATAGAAAATCATTATTGTATGCTTTTAATGATAGGAAAAAGAAGAAAAGAAATTTTAGAAGATTATGGATTTCCAGAATAAATGCAGCTGCAAGAAAAAATGATATGAAATATTCAAGATTTATTCACGGCTTAAAAAAAGCTGATATATCTCTTAATAGAAAAATGCTTTCAGAAATGGCAATTCATGATGAAAAAGGATTTAAACAATTGGTTGATATAGCCAAGAAAGAGTTGAATGGCTAAAATCGTTGCAAGGAACCGAAAAGCGAAACATCTATATCATATAGAAAATACTTATGAAGCAGGAATAGTTCTTCTCGGCACGGAGGTAAAATCCGCTCGTGCCGGAAGGATTAGTATAAAAGAAAGTTATGCACGGTTTTTTGATGGGGAACTCTACCTTGTTAATTCACATATTTCAGCATATAAAAATTCTTCAATATTTAATCATGACGAAAAAAGAATGAGGAAACTTCTTTTAAAAAAAAGCGAATTACAAAAACTGCATGGGAAAGTAACTCAAAAAGGGTACACGCTAATACCTTTAAAGGCTTATTTTAATGAAAAAAAATTACTTAAAATTTCAATAGCACTGGCTAAAGGAAAAAATATTAGAGATAGGAGAGAGGAGATCAAAAAACGTGATATCAAAAGAGATATGAACAAGGCTCTAAAGGATAAAAAATATGAACGCTAAAAAAAATTTTTTTTTTATTTTAATATTTTTAATTATTCTTTTTTCTTCTCAAATCTATTCTTATAATATTTTAAAAACTGTAAAAATTTATAATCCAAAATATTATCAGCTCAATCTATTATTTTCAAAAAATATTCAAAAATTTGATATATCTGCAAATGCGAAATATTTAGATATTTATTTTGATAACAATGTTTATAATGATTTTAAATTTTATTTGCCGATTAGTGTAGGAAATAATCGAATTCGTATTAATTTAAGAAATACTATTTCAAGTTATAAAGTAAAAAAATATAAAAATGTAATTAATTTAATTTTATATAAAAGAGACTTGAAGAAAGAAAAAAAAGTTGCCGGAAAAAAGCAGAATAAAACTTCCCAAACAAATAATTTAAAAAAGAATAATAAAGAAAAGGGAAAAATAACAATAACTAAAAAGGAACAGGGGCAACCTATATCTACAGGGAAAAATAAGGTTAAAAAATGGAAAATTATAATTGATGCAGGACATGGGGGCAGAGATCCTGGTGCAGTTGGTCCAGGTGGGATACAGGAAAAAGGAATAGTTCTATCTATAGCAAAAAAAGTGCACAAATTATTACAAAAATATAACAATTTTGATTTAATAATGACCAGGAAAACCGATTCTTTTGTTAAATTGCAAAATAGAGCGAAAATTGCAAATAATGCAGGTGGAGACCTTTTTGTGAGCATACACGCAAATGCTATTAGTGGATACAAACGCAGACGGAGAACAAAGGGAATAGAAACATATTTCTTAGCAGAAGCGAGTTCCGATAGGGCAAGAGAAGTAGCTATAAGGGAGAACGCTTCTTTAAAATATGAAATGGAGAATTATAAGAATGAATCCATGATAAAAAATATTTTATTTGATATGGCTGATTCTCAATATAAAAAAGAAAGTAGTGAAGTAGCGTATTCAATTCAAACAAATATGATAAATAGTATAAAATCGGTTGATAGAGGAGTTCAGCAGGCTCCATTTTATGTCTTGAGGATGGTTTCAATGCCTTCTGTACTGGTTGAAGTGGGATTTGTTTCTCATCCAACCGAGGTAAAATATTTATTGTCGGATTCTTATCAAGATAAAATTGCACGAACAATCGTAAAGGGAATTATAGAGTATTTTAATAAACGGGGAAAAATTTATGCAAGGAAGTAATATTGTAGTTGAAGAGATTCATGATCAAAATTTATATGAAAATTACTCACAAAAAATATCCGCTCATTTTCTTCAAAGCTGGAAGTGGGGGGAGTTTAAAAAAGAATATGGGTGGATTCCTGTAAGGGTTTTTTTTAAACATGAAAATAAAATAATTGGTCTTGCGCAGGTTTTAATAAAAATAATCAGGGATAAAAAGCTGTTTGCATATATACCGAGAGGTCCTGAGATAACGATTCATAATATAAATTTCTTAAAACAGATTTTTAATAATCTGAAAATTTTTATAAGAGAAACTTATTCTCAGATTGCATTTATCCGATTTGAAATGAATAACATGGAAAAAATAGAGGGAATGCAGGTCTCCCAAAATGAAAAAGTTATAGAATTTATAAAGAAGAACTATAAGAAAAGTCCCTATAATATACAGGTAAAGGATACCAGAAAACTGAAATTAATTGATAGTAAAAAATTATGGGATAATTTCAAGTCGAATCAAAGAAGAAAAATTAGAAAAGCAAAAAAGTATGATGTAAAAATTTATAAAACAAAATCTGAAAAAAAATTTAAGAAATGGTTTAATATTAATAAAAAAACAGCAAGTAGAGCAAATTATTTTATTCATCCCTATAGTTATTATAAAAAATATTTTAACAGTTTTATAAAAAATGATCTTGCAAATCTTTATGTAGCAGAATTTGAAAATAAAATTGTGGGTGGAATCATAGTAGTTTTATATAATAATGAAGCAATTTATCAATACGGAGCTTCTTTGAGACTCAAAAAAAATGTATATTCAAATGAAGCACTTCAATGGAAAGCAATAAAAGATGCTGAAAAAAAGGGTCTAAAATTTTATGATTTTTGGGGAGTATCTCCGGATGAAACAGATAAAAGTCATCCATGGCACGGTATATCAAAATTTAAAAGACAGTTTGGGGGCAAACATGTCACATACATTGGAGCTTATGATATCCCTCTTCATGGAATAAAATATTATATTTTAATAATCCTTGAAAAATTGAGAAAAAAATATTTAAAAATAAAAAAATATTTTAGGAAAAAATAAATGAAAAAGTTTCTTGCTCCTTTAGCCGGGTATAGTGATAGAGCAATGCGTGAAATCTGCGGTATGTATGGTGCGGATATCTGCTTTACTGAGATGATCAATGTTAATACAATAATTAATGTTCCTGATAAAGCAATTGAGCTTATGCAGATTGAAAATGAAAAATCTCCTGTAGCGGTACAGATCTTTGGAAAAGAAAAAGAGAATTTGAGTAAGGGAGCTGAAATACTTGATAAAAGAGGAGTAGATTATATAGATTTAAATTGTGGATGTCCTGTAAAAAAAATTGTAAAAACCGGAGCAGGATCAGCTCTGTTGAAAGATGAAGAGAAATTAAAATCAATTATTGGATCTTTAAGAGAGGTTATAAAAGATGCTGTTTTCAGTATAAAAATAAGATTGGGATGGGATTTTGATAATTTAAACTACCTTAGTGTAGGAAAAATAGCTGAGAAAGAAGGAGTGGATTTTATCACTCTGCATGCACGAACCCGAAGTCAACAATTTGGCGGAAAAGCCGATTGGCAGCATATAAAATATTTAAATCAACACTTGTCCATACCGGTAGTTGGAAATGGAGATATAATTTCATGGGAAGATGCTTTTAAAAAAAAAGAATTGAGTGGAGTTTCTGCAATAATGATTGGAAGAAAGGCCATCGAAAGACCCTATGTTTTTTCTGAAATAGAGAAAAAAAAGAACCTGAAACTAACAAAAAAAGAAATAAAAAATCTATTACTTCTTTGGTACAAGAAAAAAATGGAATATTATGAAGAGTACAAGGCTGTTAGAGAAATGAGAAAAATCGTGCATAGATTTATTAGGGGATACAGGTATTCAAAAAAATTAAGAGTTAAAATTAATGAAATAGAAGATTTTAATAGTGTAAAAAAATTATTTGAAAGATATTTGGATTCAGAATGATTAAATTTGATAATGCAACAAAAATATTTAATAAGAGTACTATAGGTGTTAAAGATATAAATATTGAAATAAACCAGGGAGATTTTGTTGGTGTTATTGGGCCAAATGGATCCGGAAAAAGTACACTCGTAAGATTGATTAATGGTTTATATTCTCCTTCCAAAGGGAATATTTATGTTGATGGTAAAAATACAAAAAAAGAAAAAGAGTTAGAGGAAATTAGGGAAAAAGTTGGGTTTGTTTTTCAGAATCCGGATAACCAAATTGTTGCAACTACTGTAGAAGATGAAGTTGCTTTTGGATTGGAAAATTTGCAGCTTGCTCCGGAAGAAATTGATAAAAGAGTAGATAAGGCTTTAAATTATGTTAATATGATTTCTTATAAGAGAAAATTAACAACAAATTTATCAGGTGGAGAAAAACAATTAATTTCTTTTGCTTCAATAATTGCCATGGAAACAAAATATATGATTTTTGATGAGCCTACATCTTTGATAGATAAATTTGGTAGAAACGAAATTATAAAAATTCTAAAAAAATTAAAAAAAGATAAGACGATAATTTTTGTATCCCATTTTTTAGAAGAAATATTTATTTCGGATAAAATTATAGTTATGAAGGAAGGAGAGATTGAGTTTTTTGATACTCCTTATAATCTGTTAAATAATGAAAAAATATTAAAATTAATAAAGTTTCCTTTACCTTTTTTATTAAAAATTGTTAAAAAATATGATTTAAGACCCGATAAATATGAGTTTTTACATGTTGTCAAAAAACTAAAGGAAAAAATTGATGAAAATAGAAGTTAAAAATTTATATCATATTTATTTAAAAGATACCCCCATGGAAACTTTGGCTTTGGATAATATAAATTTAAAAATAGAAAAAAATGAGATAGTTGGAATTATTGGAAAATCGGGCTCCGGAAAATCTACTTTAATTCAACATTTTAATGGATTATTAAAACCAACCAAGGGAGATATTTATATAAACGGACAACCCATTAGTTCTAAGAAAAACATGAATGTGACATCAAAAATTGGTCTGGTTTTTCAATTTCCCGAAATGCAACTTTTTGAAGATTCGGTTTATGATGATATAGCTTTTGGCCCCAGGAATTTAAAATGGAGTAAAAAAAAGATCGATGAGGCTGTTAATTGGGCTGTAGATGAAATTGCCCCTAATTTAAAAGATAGATTTGAAGATTCTCCTTTTAAATTAAGTGGTGGGGAACAGAGAAAAACTGCAATTTGTGGAATTCTGGCAATGAAACCGAGAATGATATGTTTTGATGAGCCAACAGCAGGGATGGATCCAGCCTCGAAAAAAGATTTTTTTTCTCTCATGTGCAAGCTTAAAAAAGATGGAATTCAGATAATATTTATTTCTCATAATATTAATGATATTTTAAATTATTCTGACAGAATACTGATTATGGAGAATGGATTGATTGCAGAAGATATGCTCAAAAGTAGTTTAAAAGAAAATATTGAAATTTTAAATAAATATGAGCTTGATCTTCCCGATGTTTATAAGTTCAGCAAATACCTTTCAAGATATTTAGATATTTCTCCTATTCATGAGGAAGAAAAGTTAAATAGAATTTTGGATAGCTATTTAATTAATTCTTAAATCATTTAAAAATTCTTCTTCTCTTATATGAGCGCTTTTATTTTTAATAGATTTGTAAAGTTCTTTTTTCTTTCTTCTTATTAATTTAAATATAATTTTAATAACTTCTGTGTATTCCTTTAATGTATATTTTTTTTTAGCATGTATTATATCTCCTCTAATTTGTCTGGCATAAGTTTCTTTTTCTTTTAAATTTTTTTTATATTCATACCAGTTGATGTTATAATATTTTTTTAAGAATTTTATTAAGCCCTTGATGTTTACAGCTGAGCTCGTGTCAAATTTTTCCCAATAATATTGTGTTTTGTCATAATTTAAATTTACATCATTTGTAGCTATATTAAAAAATATATCTTTTGTAATTTTTTCATAATATATAAATAGTTCGATAATAATTTTTTCGAAAATCCATTTAATCATTGTATAAAATATAACAAAAATTATGAATTTTACAACAATATCTTTCGTAAAAAGAAATTAGTTGTAAAAGATCAGAAACACCTTATAATTGTAATGATAATTAAACAGGAGGTGTGATATATGTTATATAGAAAAATGAGTTCAACTGGCGATAAAGTATCTGTGCTGGGATTTGGATGTATGAGATTCCCAACAGATGATGATGGGAATATAAAAAAAGATGAATCTGAAAAAATGCTGGAGTATGCTGTTGATAATGGTGTGAATTATTTTGATACAGCATGGCCATATCATGGTGAAAAAAGTGAACCATTTATTGGGAGCTATTTTCAGGATAATAGAAAAGATATATATTTGGCTACAAAACTACCGAGCTGGAAAATTGAGAAACCAGAAGATTTGGATGAATATTTTAAAAAACAGCTTAAAAGATTAAAAACAGATTATATTGATTATTATCTTCTCCATGCTTTAAATAAAAAAAGATGGGAAAAGCTCTTAGAAAATGATATTTTTGATTTTATTGAAGATATAAAAAAGAAAAATAAAATACGTGCTATTGGGTTCTCTTTTCATGGAAAACTTGAAACGTTTAAAGATATAATTGATTCTTATGATTGGGATTTTTGTCAGATTCAATATAATTTTATGGATACAGATTATCAGGCTGGACGTGAAGGCCTTAGATATGCAGCTGATAAGGGGATTGATCTTGTAATTATGGAACCATTAAGGGGGGGGATGCTTACAAATAACGTTCCAGAGGATATTCAAGAAATCTGGAATAATTTAGGCGAAAATTCTTCACCAGCAGAATGGGCTTTGAGATGGGTCTGGAATCATTCTGAAGTAACTGTCACTTTAAGTGGAATGAGTAACATGAACCATGTAAAAGAAAATGTTGATGTAAGTGATAAAGCAGCAGCTAATTCTTTAACAGATAAACAATTATCTATAATAGATAAAGTTAGAAAAACATATGATGAAAGAACCAGGGTAAACTGCACTAATTGTAAATATTGCATGCCATGTCCTAATGGAGTAAATATACCAGGGGCCTTTAGATTTTATAACAATGCTTATATTTACAATGAATTTGAAAGAATGAAAAATTTTTATAATAGAGCTCTGGATGATGACAGTAAGGCTTCAAAATGTATTGAATGCGGAGAATGTCTTGATAAATGTCCTCAAAATATTTCTATAATTGAAAAATTGAAAGAGGTAGCTGAAGCTTTTGAATAAAAAATAAATAAAAGAGGGGAAACCCTCTTTTATTTATATAAAAAAACACCACCATTATTGTTTCCATTGTTTATTGTTGTTTTAAATATCTCGCTCATTATTGGTTCTAAATCTTTCCTTGTAAGATATTTTGCAGTGATTTCAACATGATTATTTTCATAAATACGAATTTTAACAAAATTATAAAAAAAATTTTTATTTTTATAATTAATTAGGTTGTTTTTAGATGCTGCAATATAAGCTTTTTTATTTCCAATTGAATTTTTGGCAAAATATTCAAAAACATCCAGTGTCATTCCCCCTATAGCTTCAGGTGAATTTTTTATTTTTTTCCCCTTAGAAAAAAGATTACACTTACCATAATGGATTCTTACTTTAATTTCAGTACCAGATTTAATAGCGGTTATTAATTCTGAAAAGTTATTTATCTTCTTTGATTGACATCCAGTTGATAGTAATGATAGGAAAATTAAAAGAAATATTAAGAATTTGTTTTTCATGGGTACTCCTTTTATATTATATAAAAAAAATAACAGAGATTTTAAGATAATCAACTAATTAATTATATTTATATAATATAAATTATTGTAATATATACAAGATTGTGTATAATATATACGTTTGGTACGGAGTAAAGATGAATAATAAATATGTAAATTATATTAATATTTTTATTATCTTCCTTTTTTTTATTGTAAGCTGTAAAGGAGAAAATAATATGAAAAAAAATGAAAAAATTTTAAAAGATTTAAATAAAGAAGAAAAAGATGTAATTGTAGATAAAGGGACAGAAGCACCTTTTACCGGTAAATTTAATAAGTATAAAAATAAGGGTACATATATCTGCAAAAGATGTAGACTTCCTCTATATAAATCTGAAAACAAATTTGATTCAGGGTGTGGCTGGCCGAGTTTTGATGATGAAATTGATGTTGCTGTTACAAGAAAACCGGATAAAGATGGAATTAGAACAGAAATATTATGTTCTTATTGCGGGGCACATCTGGGACATGTATTTGAAGGAGAAGGATATACGAAAAAAAATGTCAGACATTGTGTAAATTCAATTTCCATGGACTTTATACCTTTAGAAAAAAAATTAAAGAGAAATAGAGCTATTTTTGCTGCGGGGTGTTTTTGGGGAGTTGAATATTTATTTAAAAAAGCTGAGGGTGTTTTAGATACAAGAGTTGGGTATTCAGGAGGGGGTTATGATAATCCTACCTATGAGGATGTATGTAGTGGAGAAACGGGGCATGCAGAGGCAGTAGAAGTTATTTATAATCCTAATATAATAAGTTATGAAGATTTGGTTAAGTTGTTTTTTGAAATACATGATTTTACACAGGTTAACCGGCAGGGGCCGGATATTGGAACTCAATATAGATCTGAAATTTTTTATATCACTGAAAAAGAAAGAAAAATAATCAAAACTTATATTAAAATTTTAGAGAAGAAAGGATATGAAGTTGCAACTCAAGTATCAAAGGCTGATCGATTTTGGGTTGCTGAAAAATATCACCAGGATTATTATGACAAAACCGGGAAAAATCCTTATTGTCATGTTAAAAAAGATATTTTTTAGTCATGGAAAGGAAGTTTATGTTAAACAAAATGATTTTGAAATCTTTTGGATTGGTTTTTTTTATATTTTTATTTTTAAATTGTATTTTTGGTTTAGAGAATTTATCACGGGTAGAATTTGATTATTATTATAACTCTGATCAATCAAATTTTTATGATGGATATTTTAAAAATGATTTTTTATATAAAGATAATTATTTAGAAATAAAAAATAGAACATTTTTGGGTTCAACAGAAGAAAATTTTTATTTTTTGGATTCTGCATATGGAGAGTTTTATATAAAGAATCTTATGGTTGGTGCTAAGGGTACTTATAATTCAAGTGATGATGTTGGAAGTCTGGACAAATATTCTTTTCCCTTACTGAAAAAGGATAAAAATATTTTTATATTAGATAGTCTTTCCTATAGAGATTTTTTTACAGTAAAAGATAATGCTTATGAGTTGTATGAGTATATCCCAATTAATTCAATCTATGGAAGTTTTGAATTTTATAATTTTAAACTCTCCGGTGAAACTTTTAATGCTACTCCTGAAAATTTAGATGAAGATGAAAACCTAAAAGAGTTAGAATTTTTTGAAGATTTTAATCTTTCTTTAGTATATGAATATGGGGAGGTTAAAAATGGCTTGTTCTATTGTAGTGGTTCTCTTGGAGATTATTATTACAAAAAAGTAGAAGAAGATTTGAATGGTAACGGCAATTATTTTGATGATAAATATAAAGATATTTTAATATATGCTCTCGGCATAGAGGATTTTCACTTAAATTTTGGTTTATATAATTATGAACAGTTCCATTTCATCACATCGAGATATAAATTTAAAAGGGATGAAGATGAATACTATATCTATCTTGATTCTAATTTTTTGAATGATACTCTTTCTTTCTATTTTACATATAATTATGATATTCAAACTTATTTACATTATAGTTACAAGCAGGAAGAAAAAGATTATTTTCTGGCAATGGCTAAATTGTTCAGGATCGATCCTTTAAAATTCAATCTTATGGCAGGGTTCAGAGATATTTATGATAACAATAAAAATTATAGAGGTGGATATTACAATTTAAAAATAACCTACCCACATAAAATAGCAGATTTCTATTTGTCAATTGGTAATACCATGTTTAATAATCTCTGGAATAGCTGGTATATTTATCCGGAAAATGATAATTTTGTTCTACATTTTGGTTTCAGCAAAAACTTTAAATTTAATATATGAAAAAAAAAAGAAATGTATTTCTTTTAATTTTGGTAATTGTTTGGATGAGATATTTGTTTCCGATAGACTATTCAAATATTAGTAAACAGTGGTATAAGAAAGAGATGGTCAAGTTAATTTTAGAACTATCTGAGATTGCAAAAAATGAAAATAGTTCTTTTGAAATTCATGTTCAAAACGGGGTTTTCCTTTTAGATAGTGAAAAAAAAATAGAAGATAATTATTTCAATCTCGTATCTTCTTTTACACATGAGGTTGAAAATTTGAACTTCTTTTCACATACAGGCATAAAAAATAAAATGGAAATGGTGAAAAAGAATAATATTGATATTAATTTAATTGGATACGGCAGAAAAAGGGAGTTTGTGAATAAATTAATTAAATTTGCAAAAAGTCATGAATATGGCATGTATATTTCAAATAATTTTAAGTTAAACCAATTTCCAGATAAAAAAATTGAAACCCGAATAAAATTTAATGATATTAAATCATTTTTATATCTAATAAATCCTGAAAAATATTCAAAAGTAGATAATTTGATAGAGGATATTATAAAATCGGGATACAAACTGGTTTTTATAGACCCTTTTTTTAAAAGCAAGATAATCAGGAGAAATTATATAAAGAAAATGAAACAAAATGATATAAAAATAATTGCTTACATGAGCATAGGCGAAGCTGAAAATTACAGATATTATTGGAAAAATGAATGGAATAGTAATTCTCCTCACTGGATTATTAAGCATAATGAAAACTGGCCCGGTGGATTTTTTGTTAAATACTGGAATCCTATCTGGAAAAAAATTTTGGGAGAATATCTCCATAAAATAATTTCTGCAGGTTTTGATGGAGTTATTTTTGATGTAGTTGATAGTTATGAATATTTTTAATGGGAGATATCGTTGTTTAAAATAGGTAAAAAAACTTATTATGGTTTTTTTGAAACACTTGTTGGTGTTTTTGTAATATTTTATTTTTTTTATTTATCTACTCCAATGAAGATGAGTTTTTTAAATTTAAATATCCATCCTTTTTTGATAATCGTAGCGATCATTTCTATTAGATATGGAAATATAATGGGACTTTTTTCTTCTTTTCTTTCTTCAATTTTTTATCTTTATGCTTATCTTGATTCAGGGAAAGATTTATATTTATTTTTTACAGATTTAAATAATTATAAATTTCCCTTAATGTTTATCGCTACATCAATTGTTTTAGGCAAATTCAAAGAAAATAAAGATAAAGAAATTAACGCTTTAAAAAAGAAAAATAAATTTCTCGAAAATAAATATCAAAAGTTAAAAGAAATTAATGAAAAAAATAGTTTCATAAAAGAAGAGTTAAAAAAGAGGATTATTAGTTCCGATACAAGTCTTTATTCATTATATGAAATAGTCAATAAACTTGATAGACTTGAAATTGAACAGATATATACAGAGCTCATGGGAATTTTAATTAAATTTATAAAAGCCAAAACAGTTTCGTTTTTTGTTTTTGATAAAGGGAAAAATATTTTAAGGTTAAAAGCAAGATATGGTGGCAAATCAAAACTTGAAAGATCGAGTAATGTTCATGGATATCAATGTTTAAAAGAAGCTGTTTTGAATGAGAAATTTGATAAAAATAAAAAATACTGCAGGATAGGATATCCACTTCTTGTATCGCCGATAAAATATAATAAAGAAATTATTGGAGTTATTGCAGTTGAAGAAGTCGAATTTGAAATGCTCAGTGAATTTACTAAAAATTTGTTTAACTTAATTATAAAATGTGCCGATAAATTTTTATATTTTGCTATAAAAGAAGATAAAAGTTTGTCAAATAAATATTATAAAAATACTAAAATATTAAAATATAAATATTTTAAAAAAAGATTAAAAGAAGAAAATAGAAGGCTGGAAGAATATGGCATGGAATTTGTTCTTTTTAAATATAGAGTAGAAAATTTTAATATAAAGGAAATAAATCTAATTCTTAAAAATATTGTTAGGAATGTTGATGTAATTTCATTCAATAGAGAAAAGAGTATTCTTAATATTCTTATGCCCGCCACTCCATCTGAGTTTGCAGAAAACATTGAAAAAAGAATATTAAACAAATTTGATTACAGGATAGATAAAATAAAATGAGTTTTGTAAGAAAAATAATTCTTTTTATAGGTATTTTATTTGTAATAGGGGTTTTTGTACAGATATTTAGAGTCCTAAATTTTTCAGAATTTTTTCAGGTAAAACAGGAATACATTAAAGAGGATTATTCCCCTGTTTCATCAAAAAAAATAACAAAAAAATATAGTAAAATATTGGTTATTAATTCATTATCTGATTCCGAGAATTCTGTTTTCAACAATTTGAAAAAAACATTTGACTATTCTAAGATAAATTATGATGTTATCAATATTGAGGAAATTAATGAATTGAGAAATGAAATTAATAAAAAGAAGCCCTCAATGGTATTAATTGTTACGGAGAAAGTTGATAACTTTGATGAAATAGGAATATTTAATAAATATCTAACAAAAGGTGGGAAAATAGCCTTTTTAATAAGAAATTCAAATAATATTTTTAATAAGATGGCAGGGATAAGCGAGATAAATAATTATGTAAATACAAGTGGTATAAAATTTAATATCCATTTTTTCCCGGGTTTAACAGAATTAGAGATTAATTCAAATTATTTATCTCATTCTCAGCTTGATGTTAATATTGAAAATAATTGTAAAGTAATTGCTTATTCAAAAAATAACAATCCCTTAATCTGGACTCATGAGGCATATGCAGGAAATATATTATATGTTAATTCCACGATGTTTCAGGATAAAATTAATAGGGGGCTTTTATTACAACTGGTATCATTTTTATCGGACAATTTTTTAACAACAATTTTTAATGCGAAACTTTTTAATATAGATGATTTTCCAGCTCCTATAAAACCCGGACAGGATAAAATAATATATGATTATTATAGGAAAGATAATGAATATTTTTATAAATATATCTGGTGGTCGGACTTATATAATTTTAAAGAAAAATTCAATTTAAAGTTAACCGGTCTTATAATTGGAATTTATAATTTAAGTGTAAAAATACCTCTTGAAAATTTTCATATTAAAGAAAAACTTGATTTAAAATTTCTTGGAAGAAAGTTATTAGAAACTAATGGAGAACTTGGTTTACACGGGTACAATCATAATCCACTTGCTGTTGATGAAGATATTAATTTTAAAAAGTTTGGATACAAAAAATGGGCAAATGAAAAAGCAATTAGAAATAGTTTGATAAAAATGAAGCATTTAATGGCTGATTTATATGGGCATATTAATATATACACTTATGTTCCACCTTCAAATTTAATGAATACCCAATTTGTTAATATTATAAAAGACGTTTTCCCCAATTTAAAAGTTGTAGCAGGAGTTTATACTTCAGGTAGTGAAAAAGGAGAGTTAGTACAGGAGTTTGAATTTGTAAATGATGTTTTATATACCCCAAGAATCAGTTCAGGTTACATTTACAGTGAAGAAAAAATGTGGCAAATTTATAATGGAATTGCACATGTCGGTCTTGTAAATCATTTTATACATCCAGATGATTTATTGGATTATAATCGCTCAAAAAATAAAACCTGGAAAGAGCTGAGAGAAAATATCCACAAAATATTCAAAAAAATAAATGATAGATTTGGATTTATAAGACCCATGACAAATATTGAGTTTTATTATGAATATAAAAAATATAGTAATACCGGGTTGTTTTTTGAAAAGAAATATAATGGTGTAGAGATTCACTACGAAAATTTTGTTCCACCGATTTTCCATTTATATAAAATTAGAAATAAAACTATTAAAAAAGTAACTGGTGGAGAATTTTATGAAATACATCGATATAATAATTCGAGAATATATTTTATAGAAGCTAAAGAAAGGGATGTAAAGATATTATTTAATGACTAAAAAAAGAGTCTGGGTAATTATTTTTTCCATGGTTAATATTATTTTTTTATTTATTTATTTTTTTGGAGGGTATAATTTTACCCAGTATTTATTTCTTCATTTTATAAATTCTTTATTGTTTTTTTATTTTATAAATCAATATTATGAAAAAAATTTTTTATTTGTATTTATTATTGTACCTTTTTATGGAGGCGTAATTTTTTTATTAAACGAATTAATTTTATTTGAAGAAGATAAAAATATCCTTAATGATTATGAAAAATATATAAGATTTAGTGATGAAATCGAGGAGCTGGAAGATGTCGATATTTTAAAAGAAATAAATGCAATGAATTTGCTTGATAGATTAAAAACTACATCTGAAGATAAAAAAAAGGAAGTATTAATTAATTTTTTAATTGAAAATTCAGATATAAAGGTTTCAATTTTGAAAGAAGCACTAAATGATAGTGATCAGGAAGTGGTTCATTATGCATCTTCAACTTTAAATTTAATGGAACAGCAGTATGAAAATATAATTGATAGCTTAAAAGGGGAGTATAGTTATAGTAGAAATTACAGCGTTTTACTGGAACTGGAAAAAATATTTTATAATTATATCAAATCAGGATTACTGGAAGGAACAGTTCTGAATTATTATTATGAGGAATATATGAAAATTTTAAATAAAATTCTACAAAAAGATGCAGATAAACTTGATTTTTTGATAAAAAAATTAGAAGTTTTAATTTTTTTAAAAGAATATGATGAAGCTTTTATGTTAACTAAATATCTTTTGAAGAATTACGATGATAACAGGATATATATATTTTTAATGAAATTGAATTATTCAAGAGGAAATATATCAAGTGTTATTTCTATTGCAAAATATTTGAAAAACAAATTGAAATCTATAGATGAGAAATATAAATCTATAATTGATTTTTGGGATGAAAGATAGTTATGATTGTTTGTATTATTGCTGAAGGGTCTTATCCATATATATCAGGAGGGGTTTCTTCCTGGATAAATCAATTAATAACAGATATAGAAGATATTGAATTCAAAATATTTTCTATTATGCCAGATATTGATGAAAAATTAAGTTATAAATACAAAATACCTGATAATGTTTCAAAAATAGAAACCATATCTTTACAGGATTATAAAAAATATAACCCTAAACCTAAAAATTTTGATACAAAATTATTTTCTTTTGAAAAAAAGAATATAAAAAAATTTTTAAGATTTGACAAAACAATAAACTGGGATATTTTCGTAAACAGTGTAACAAGAAAATCAAAAGTTGGGGATCCCATCCAATTTCTTCATAGTGAATATTTCTGGAATAATATAAAAGATTTATATATAGAAAATTATGATGAAGAAGGATTTAATGAATTTTTCTGGACTCTGCGTTCCATGTTTTTATTTTTTATGACTCTTATACAGGAAACTCTACCGAAAGCTGATTTGTATCATTCTGTTTCTACAGGGTATAGTGGTTTTCTTGGGTTGATACAAAAGATTAAAAAGCAAAAACCATTTTTATTAACAGAACACGGAATATATGCCAGAGAAAGAGAAGAGGAAATTATTCAATCATCCTGGGTTAAGGGAATTTATAAAAAAATGTGGATTGATTTCTTCTATTTTATAGCTAATGGTGCTTACAAGAAAGCAGATATTGTTGTCTCTCTTTTTGGAAGAAATAAAATGTTTCAGCTGGAACATGGTGCTGATTATGATAAAACTGTTGTTGTTCCAAATGGAATTGATATAGAAAAATATAATGTTAAAAAAATTAATGCAGAACAAAAACATATTGGCGCGATATTAAGGATTGTACCCATAAAAGATGTAAAAACTTTACTAAGAAGTTTTAAAATTGTTACTGATGATTTTAATGATGCAAATCTTTTTCTAATAGGACCTTATGATGAAAACCCAAAATATTATAAAGAATGTTTAAAATTAATTAAAAATCTTAACCTCGAAGATAGGGTAATAATAACGGGGAAAGTTGACATAGAAAAATATTTGGGACTTATAGATGTAATGGTGCTAACTTCAATTTCTGAAGGACAGCCCCTGGTAATACTTGAATCTATGGCTGCTAAGATTCCTTTTGTTGCTACTGATGTCGGGGGTTGTAAAGAATTATTATATGGAAAAAAATCTGAAAATATTGGAAAGTCAGGAGTTATTGTTAAACCGGTATCTCCGGTCAAAACAGCTACAGCAATTTTAAATATTTTAAAAGATGATAATCTTGCAAAGAGAATGGGAGAAAATGGATATAAAAGAGTTCAAAGATATTATCAAAAAAAATATTTTATTAATAAGTATA
>Ga0209925_1000149_pt1 | contig 35416 bp, 20 predicted proteins | sample SalPonR2_A_D1_MG_FD_185702 | JGI IMG/M metagenome (GOLD analysis project Ga0209925, IMG submission 185702) | Salt pond soil microbial communities from South San Francisco under conditions of wetland restoration - Salt Pond MetaG R2_A_D1_MG... ... | reverse complement strand
GATATGTGCTTTTGCATTGGATGCTTTAAGAATGTGCATCAAGTCGGAGCTAAGTCCATCAGAAATGTCAATCATTGCGTGTACCTCTTCTCTTTCTGCGAGCCATTGTCCTTCTTTTACATGAGGATAGGGGGTGAGGTGCTGGTCGAATAATTTTTGATTTTTTTCAGAAATTCTGATATTGTTCAGGATGCATTGCAATCCTCCTGCTGAATCTCCAAGTGTGTTTGTAACACAGATTATATCACCTTCTCTCGCTGCATTTCTTCGTTTAATCCTATCATTTTGAATTTCACCGGTAACTCCTACGTTAATTATTATTTTGTCTTCCGATTTGGTTGTATCTCCTCCTAGCAGAGGGGTGTTTTCTTTTTCACTGAGATCTTTATACCCTCTCATGAACTCCTTAATCCATTCTATGTCAATCTCTTCGGGTAGACCAACAGAAAGGAATGAAGAAATTGGTTTGCCTCCCATAGCTGCAATATCGCTCAGATTTACAGCCAGTGATTTAAATCCCAACTGGAAGGGACTAATTTTTTCTCTCAGGAAATGTGTTTTTTCAATCAGCATGTCGGTGGTGAAGAGGTGACTGGTTGTCTTACCTACCGGAATGATAGCACAATCGTCTCCGATTCCGGTCATGTGTTTTTGAATCAGGTTTTTAAATTCAGGGGCAATATATTCTTCAATTAATCCGAATTCCCCAATGCTTGAAAGCTTCATTGTATTATATTGATTTTTAAGATAATTGTATAAAGTTCTTGAAAAAAACCTATTTAGCCAAATTTTTGGCTTTATGCACTTCATATAGGAGTTCTCCGGCTGCTTTCTGCGGATCGTCTGCAGAACATATTCCGGATACAACAGCTATTCCATCGGCTCCTGCTGTTATGACATCTCCTGCGTTATGTTTTTTAATGCTTCCAATGCCAACAGAAGGGTGCCGTGAAATTTCAGAGATTTTTCTTACTCCTTCAAGTCCCAGGTCCTGTTTTAATTCTTTTTTGGTAGGGGTTGTGTATACCGGGCTGATGGCCACATAATCCACATCAAATTCGTTTGCTTCTTTTGCTTGTTCAATCGATTCTACAGAAAGACCTATAATGGCATCTTTACCCAGCAATCTTCTCGCTTCCTTGTAAGGCATGTCCGACTGGCCTATATGAACACCGTCTGCACCTGTTGCAAGGGCAATATCAATCCGGTCATTGATCAGAAGCGGAACATTGTATCTTTTGAGGATGGATTTTAGGTTTTTAGCCAGCTCAATAAAATCTCTTGTTTCAATGTCTTTTTCTCTGAGCTGGACAATGGTTGTTCCGCCTTTGACAGCCTTTTCCACTACCCAGTCAAGGGGCCTGTCAAGCGACAGTCCCCTGTCGGTGACCAGGTAAAGGTCTATATTTAAATCTTTTTTGCGCATCACTTACAATCTTTTTCCTATCTCTTTTTCATCCATTTTATATAAAGAATCGAGAAATTTAACCTGGAAAGTTCCCGGGGCATCGGCTTGTTCACCAGCCATTTCACCGGCAATTCCCATAGCGATCATTGCTTCAGTCGCTGCTTCAAGATAATTGTTGTTGATGCTTGCAAAAGCGCCTGAAATTGATGAGGCAGCACACCCTGTTCCTGTGATTTTTCCCATCAGTGGATGTCCTTTTTCAACAGAATGTACAGTTTCCCCGTCTGTAATATAATCAGTTTTTCCGCTAATGCTTATTACTGCTCCTGTTTTTTTTGCCATTTCTTTGGCTATATCCAGAGCAGAGTCTGATTCAGCAGTGCTGTCCACTCCTTTTGTCTGAATGCCTGCTTTTGCCAGTGCCATAATTTCCGATGCATTGCCTCTGATTATATCTGGTTGTACATCCTCTATGAGCTTTTTTGCTGTATCGGTTCTGTAAGAGGTTGCACCAGCACCTACCGGATCAAGAATCACCGGTATACCTTTTGCTTTGGCTTCATTTCCTGCCAGAAACATTGCTTCTACCCATTTATTGCTCAGGGTTCCGATATTTATCATCAATGCACTGGCAATTGAAACCATTTCTCTCATCTCTTCAATAGCATGAGCCATTACAGGTGAGGCACCTATTGATAAGAGAGAATTGGCACTTGTATTCATTACCACATAATTTGTAATGTTGTGAACCAAAGGTGCATTTTGTCTTAGTTTTTCAAGGTCTTTTATGAATTGTTCTTTTTGTACCATAATCATATTAATTTTTATTTTTCACAAACAATGGCTACATAATCTCCTTTTTCATACCCTTGCTGAGGTTCTTCAAACTCTTCGTTTGAATAAAGAGGATGCTTTGTAAGGGTTTGTGCATAATAGAAATTTATGTAACCTATAGATTTTAAAATATCTGCCTTTTCAAGAGTCGTTCTCCAATTAGCATCTTTTACAAATTCAATCGGATAAACCGAACCGGGTTTGACCCCTTTAAAAACGATATCTTCCCATGAACCTACAGTTTTTGCCAGGTTATATAACATGGCAAAAGAGCCCTCTTTGGGAACATCAATAACGATTATTCTGCCTCCTTTCTTTAGTGCATAATAGGCCTTCTCAAAGGCAGTGTTTATATCACTTATATAGCTTGGAGTTCCGTTGAAGAGAATTGTATCATATTCTTCTTCACCATAAGAGCTTTCCTCTGCAGTTCCAATTCGAACTTCCATACCACGTTTCCTGGCTATTTCAGTCATAGATTCAGAGGGTTCAATTCCTTCATTAACTTCTATATTAAAATCTTTTTTCAGAAAGTATTCAAATAATCCACTACCGCAACCTATGGAAAGTGTTCTGCCCGGATTTCCGAGTGCATGTGCCACTAAGGCCACTTCTGATTTCAGAAGGTTTTCATTTTCCATAAACCATGCGTCATACTTATTAGCATACTGGTCGAATGATAGTGATTTCTTTGTGTTGGTTTTTGTTTTCATGACAATGAGTTTTAATAATAAAAAAAAGCCGTTTACCTGTGCTCCTGCAGCCCAGCCAAACGGCTATAATGAATTATATCTCATTATATTCCGGTTCCCTGCGCTGCCATTAAGCAGATCAGGTTCTAAGGGTATACTCTCAGCCTGCTCAGGTTGAACAAGCACCCCTGGAACTAATTATAATTGTTTTAGAGAACGTTTGTAATGTTGGTACAAAATTACAAAAAAAATGTTTAGTATTATTTGTGTTCCTTACGACAAAAAATAATGTCTAAAAGGATATTAAAATGCGGAGAGAGGGGGATTCGAACCCCCGGTCCGGCGATTGCCGGACAACGGTTTTCGAGACCGCCGCATTCGACCTCTCTGCCATCTCTCCTGAATGGTTGACAAAGTTATAAATCTCCGGGTGATTTTAAAAAAATGCTTCTTTAAATTACAGAGAACGTTTGTTTGCTTCCCTGGTCCATTTTGTGGTCCTGCCAATTACGGAGATTCCAATATAACCTTTTATGTAAAGCTTATCGTAGCCGTCTTCAAACCACATCCGGCACTTATAGGTGTTTCCAGATTTTGCATCGTAAATTTTTCCATCTTCCCATCTTTCATCATCTTCATCATACTCAAAGTTTTTGAGTAACTGCAGGCCTAATATTTTTCTGTCTCTAAGTTTTTCCTTTGGATTTTCATCATCCTGTTTGGGTGTTCCGTCTTCTTCGTAAGGTTCTTCCAGCCAGACAATTTTGCCATGAAATTTTCCATTGTCTTTAAAAATATGAACCTGTGATTCTCCTTCTTCTGTAAGCCAATAGCCAATAACTTTATTTTCTTTCTTCTGACCATAAGAGAATGTACTAACCAGTCCTGCTATAAAAAGTGTAAAAAGCAATTTTTTCATAATCCTGAGATTTTGGTTTTTATTCATTACCAAATATATAAAAACATCGGGTGAAAACCTCATTTGATTTATACCGATGTTTTTTAACCTGAATTTAGGATTAATCGTAAAAATAATCGTCCAGTGTCCACATACAAGCCATAACGAGTTCATTTTCATTATAAGCTTCTTTGTTGAATTCTTTTATGGTGTTAAGAATTTCCCTGGCTCTATCGTCATCTCTGAATTGCATGAATATAGAGGAGTTATGACTTGGCCATACTGCCGTGTTTAGCCTGGGGGCTCCTTTTACGTTTTTCGCAGGAACTTCTTCAATGATCTGATAATCTTTAATTTCATTCTTTTCCAGCATATTTATCAGAGGCTCTCGAACACTTACATTACAGGAAACATATATCATTTTCATAATCTAAGATTTTTATTTTTCTTTTTTAGCTGCTTTTATATGGAATGTTGAATAAATGGTTGGTACGAGTATGAGTGTTATTACAGTCGATACAAGCAAACCTCCTATTATTGTTACTCCAAGGGGAGAATACATTTCTCTTCCCATTCCCTGACTTAATGCCATTGGTAACATTCCCAGCATGGTTGTGAAAGAAGTCATAAGAACAGGTCTCATTCTTGAACGTCCGCCTTCAATAACAGCGTCCATTAATCCATGACCTCTTTTTCTCAGGAGTTTGGTATAGTCTACCAGCACAATACCATTGTTTACTACAATTCCCATTAACATGATTACACCGATGAATGTTGTAACACTTAATGTCAGGTTGGTTACGAAAAATGCCCAGATAATGCCTACAAATGTGAATGGTATTGCAAACATAATGATGAAAGGGTCTTTAAACGATTCAAACTGGGCTGCCATAACCATGTAAACCAGGATAATACCTATAGAAAGAATCAGGTAGAGGTCACCAAAGGATTCACCCTGCTTGGTAACCTGCCCGGCAACCTTAACATCCACTCCAGAAGGCATGTTCATTCTCTGAACTTCAGATTGAACTTTATTTGCAGCTCTTCCCAGCGAAATTTTTCTAAGATTCGCTGTAACCTTTACAATTCTTTGTTGGGTTTTCCGGTTGATCTCCTGGGCTCCGATGCCTTGTTTAACTGTTGCAAAGGCACTAACCGGAATCTGTTCCCCTTTAAGATTGGTTACACTGATGTTTTTTAATTCTTCTATCTGATTTCTATATTTTGGAGCATACCTAATATTGATATTATAATCATTACCGGCTTGAGTAAGCTCTCCGGCATCAGCACCATAGATGCTGCTTCTGACTTGTTTCCCGATCATTGCAGTATTTAATCCAAGGTCAGAAGCTTTTTGTTTATCAATCATAATTTGTATTTCAATCTTACCTTCATCAATGGTTGAGTTAATATCTGTCAGGCCCTGAATATTTTTCATTTTTGTCTCAAGGTTTCTGGCAATGCTGTTAATTTGCTCATAATCGCTGCCGGTTATCTCTACTTCAATTGGTTTTACATTTCCGGTAACCGCCTCAGAAATAATACTGCCGGCAGTGATATGAAAATCTTCTACCTCCGGGATATCTCTTATTTTTTCCCTGAGTGCCGCTCCAACCTCTTTGGCAGTACGATCTCTATTGCTTGGTAGTTTAAGGTGACCGAGAATTGTAGATACGTTCTTGCCTTCTTCAAAACCTACTGAAGTGAGTGTTCCTTCTTCGGTTTGTCCGCTTATCGAAGCAAGAGTACCGGGAACCAGTTCAGGAACTTCTTTTTTCACAATTTTCATTACTTTTTGGGCTGCCTTGTCAGTTTCTTTAGCGCTTGAACCAACTTCAGTTTTAATCACAATCACAATATCACCAGCATCAAACTCCGGAATATAGTCAGTTCCCAGCCTTTTGCCAAAGTATAGAGATACTGCGAATATCAGCACTGCCGTGATAATGGTTGTTGCCTTGTGAGTAACAGCCCATTTGAGTGAGCTGATATATACGTTTTCAATTCTTTTGAAAACATTTTCACTCCACTGAAAGAATTTGCTGTGTTTGAAGCTGCTGGTTCTTTTTCTAAGCCCTTTGAGCATTTTTGAAGTTGCTGCAGGAGTAAGAGAGAGGGAAGTGATGAGGGAAGCAATCATGGTTACCGAAGTGAGTACTGCCAATTGTTTAAATAGAAGCCCAACAACACCTCCCACAAATATCATTGGAATAAATACCATTAGTGTTGTTGCTGTTGAAGCTGTAATGGCCATTCCCATTTCACTTGCACCAAAAACAGAGGCCTGTTTTGGTCTTGCTCCTTTTTCAATATGCTGGTTGATATTTTCCAGAACGACAATTGCATTATCTACTACCATTCCGATTGCAATAACAAGGGCCATCAGAGAGAATATATTAATTGTATAGCCGGCCACAAACATTACAATAAAGGCAATTATTAATGAGAAAGGTATGGTTAAAAAGACAATCACACTATTGCGCCATTGTCTAAGAAACAAAAAGACAACGATGAAAACAAACAGGAGCGCCCACCAAAGGGTTTCTGTCAGGTTTCCAATTGATTGTACAATTAATTCATCGGTATTCATAATTTCGAATACCTTCATATCTTCCGGAAGCTCTGTTTTGATCTCCTCGATTTTGTTCCTCACTGAAGAAGTAACTTTAAGTGTGTTGACACCCGACTGTTTTTGAACCATCAGGGCAACTCCTCGTCCGTACTTGTTTCTTGCAAATTCATCTTTGTCTTTATAATCGTCAACGACAGTAGCTACATCGCTTAATCTAATAATATTTCCATTAAAATTAATCAGAGCAAGATTTCGTATATCATCCGTATTTTTGAATTTTGCAGGAATTTTTACAGAAAAATCATTGGGCCCTACTTTAATATTCCCCCCTGGAATACTGATGTTTTCTGCTTTAAGAATACTTGCTAATTCTTCAATAGCCAGGTTATAAGCATTTAATTTTTGAGGGTCCACTTGTATTTTTATTTCCCTTTCCGGTTGTCCTACGTATATTATTGAACCCACTCCTTCCACTTTTTTAACAGGATTGGCTATTTCATCGTTGATGATATCATTAATCCCTTCATAATTCTCTTCGGCTGTTATTCCATAAACCAGTACCGGGAATAGCGATGAATTTACTTTATAAATGATTGGTGAATTTGCGTCATCCGGTAAATCCCTCTTTTGTAGTTCAATCAGATCCCTGGCATTGTTTGAGGCCTCAGAAATATCAGCGCCCCAGCTAAATTGTAATGCAATAAAGGATACGTTTTCTTTTGAGGTTGAAGTAATTTCTTTAAGATTTTCCGTTCCAGCCAACACCTCTTCCAATGGTTTGGTTACCTGCTCTTCAACTTCTTCTGCAGAAGCGCCGGGGTAAACCGTCATAACAGTCAGGGTTGGAAGTTCCATCTCGGGCATGATATCCAGTGGGAGTCTATATAATGAGACCAGGCCAAACAAGAGGATTGCAAGGAAAGCCATTGTTGTGGCTATAGGTCTGTTAACTGCTAGTTTTGGTAATCTCATAAACTATAAATTTATTTAATGGTTATTTTATCGCCGTCGTTGAGTTTATTTTTTCCGTGAACAACAACCTTAACATTGCTTTGAATTCCTTTTACAGCTGTTTTATCTCCTTTGCTATAAAGCTTATTGATAGGTTTTTTAGATACTTTTCCGTTTTCAACCACAAAAACATAATGATTTCCTGTTCCTGGTTGCCTGTAGATAGAATTCAGAGGAACGAAAACATCTGTTTTTTCCGGCATTTTAATAAATGTCTTTGCATACATTCCCGGCTTAAATTTTCTTTCTTTATTGTTTATCATTATTTCAACTTCTCCTGTTCTGGTGGCAGTCGAAAGGATAGGTTTTATTTTACTTACCTTTCCATTGACAGGTTGCTCCGGGTAGGCATCAAAAACAACTTTTACTTCCCTGCCTTTTTTTACAAGTGGTATATCCTTTTCATTTACTTTTATTTTTATTTTTATTTTGCCGAGCTTCATAAGTTTTACAATGCCTGATGTATGTGAAAATCCTGGCTTCAGGCTTGGAGAGAACATAAAATTTTCTCCTTCTTCAACAAGATAATCAACAATTGTACCTGAGAAAGGTGCCCTGATTTCACAGTTTTTCTTCATCATACGGGCTTTTGCCTTTGCTGCCTCATACTTTGCTTTCACATGATCAAATTTTTGTTGGCTCACACTTCCTTTTTCTCTCAGTCTTTTCAGTCTTTCATAATCCTTTTTTAGTGTACTTTTTTCAGCAAGGGCCTGTGCATAGAGTTCAGCAGATAATTCCACGATTAACTGATCTTTTTTTACAAAATCACCTTCCTGAAAATGAATTTCTTCTACTCTCCCGGGCAGTGTGGTTCCCAGGTTGGCCTCTTTAAATGGCATGGCAGTACCGCTGTAAACTAGCTCAGGATTGTATGTTTTGCTTACTGCTCTTGCAGTTGTAACTGCTATTTTCTTTTCTTCCTTTTTCTTTTCTTCAGTCTTTTGCTGGTTATTGCATCCCGCAATTACCAAAGCTACTGTGAGGGGAATAATTAGTTTTTTCATATTTAATTATTTTCATTGTTTACCATTGAATCAATTCGGCCCGATGCTTTCATTAGTTTTGTTTCATTCAGTTTAAATTCAGTTTTAGCTTCAATATAATTGGTGTATGCTTCCTGCCAGCTGCTTTGTGCTTCCAGAACATCCGCTATTTTACCAATTCCTTCTTTATAATTGTCCTTGGTCATTTCCAGATTTTCTTCAGCCTGTGCAAGAGAAGTCTCTGTCATTTCTATTTTTTTTATTGCTTCATTATATTTGAATATGGCTTTTTTTACTTCAAGAGAGACCAGTTCTTTTGTTTCCTCAAGCTTTTCCTGTGCAGCTTTTCGATAATGTTTTGCTGCATTTAAGGTATGTTTCTTATCACCAAAGTGGAAAATGGGAATGTTAACCATCACGCCTACTGTCCAGTCAGCCCCGAATTCCTCTTCAAAGCCATTGTAAGGATTTGGATTTGTAAAATTGTAACTTGCTTTTACTCCAATATTCGGAAGATATCTCGACAGCATAAGTTTTTCTCCGGTTTTTGCTACTTTAACGCCTTTGTTTAGTGCATTTAGTTCTGGTCTTTGCTCCATGGCTGTGCTTAGGTATTTGTCAGGGTTGTTGAGTTGATAAATATTTCCTAATGAATCCGCCAGCCGGAAGGTAGTATCCAGAGGAAAGCCAACTGTCTGATTAAGAGCCATTCTGGATAGTTTTAATCCGTTTTTGGCTTTTAAGAGTTTTAGTTCGATATTGTTCTTCTTTACTTTTACTTTCATTACATCATTGCTGGTGATAATACCTTCCTTTTGAAGGTTTTTCAGATCAACTAATAAAGTATCGACACGTTTAAGGTAATCTTTTACCATTTTTACTTTTTCTTTGAGAGAAATGACTTTCCAGTATTTTTCATCTGTTTCCAGAATAACCTCAGATTCACTTACATTCTTTTTTGCTTCCATCATTTGCTCTCCATATTTGGCCATCTTATAAGTGTTTCTTATTTTTCCTCCCATATAAATAGGTTGGGTAAAGCCAACACTCCCGAAAAATACATTTTTTATATCCAGGGTTGCCTGATCCTTTGGAAGATATGCATAATTTTCAAAAAGAGGTTCACCTGTTTGTGGGTCTTCTACCGGGATGGGTATTCCGTTAAAATCTTTTGTGACAAATGTTTCTTCGACAAGCCCGGGGTTTGTGGAAGGATCCAGAATCTCAAAACCATTTTGATAGACCTCACTAGGTACTACCGGTAAAAAAATGTCTTCACTCAGCATTTGTATTTTTTTATTCATCCGCATATATCCGCCATTGAAACTAAAATTAGGATAAAACTGGGTTTTTGTTGATTTTTTAATTGCTTCAACAGCGTATTGATTTTCCTGGGCAATTTTGATTTTTTTGTTATGCTTAAGAGCAAGTTTCCTGCATTCTTCCAGCGTCATCTTTTTTTGACCTGTACTTAGAATCGTTATAAGCATTAACAAAAAAGTGAATGTGGTCTTCTTTTTCATTCTTATCTCTTTTTTTATTTTCAAAAATTATTGGTTGACTATTCCATAAAATAAGATGTCCAACAGTCCATCAACTCTGCTTTTCAGATGCTCCATCGGATAGTCATTTTTTATAAATAACGGGACTTCCAGTCCTTTCATAGCTGTAACAATTGCCATGGCTGTTAGCTCTCTTTCCTTTAAAGAAAATACTTTCTTTTCCTCTCCTTCTTTAAGAATATTTTCAATTGTCTGGTGTTCTTCTTTATCATATTCTTCTCTGATTTCTTCTACAAATGACAAATTTTTTAAATAGTCATTTCTAAGTGCTTCATTAAAATTCACGAAATTCTTCATAAATCTCATTCGCAGGAGAACATAATTTCTGAGTTTTTCTTTCGGATGCATTTCTGCATTAATAACCTTAGTTTCAATTTCTTTTTTTAAATCTTCAGCCTCTTTGTCAATTACAGCCTTAAAAATTTCTTCTTTACTTTTGAAATAATAATAGATTGAGCTTTTCCCTTTTCCCAGCGCCTGGGCAATGTCATCAACAGTAGTTTTTTTAAAACCGAACTTGCTGAAAATTCTGGTGGCAATGTTTATGATCTTATCTTTTATAGAATTTTTTTTAGCACTCATAAATTGAAAATTTGACTTTTGAACTCGAATGTTCAAAAATACAAAAATAATTATTGCAAATCAAATTATTCGACTATTTTTTTCTAAAAGTCAAAAAATGTTCAATTAAGCTTAATGTTATCTTTTTTATTCTTAACGGTTTATAAAAGATAAGGATTAATAAAGAAAAATATTAGATATGGAAATAATTGAGATTTTTAATCTAATGATAACAGCTCTTAACCGTATGCAAATAACCGTTAATCAAATAGCTTTAACTATCCGGGGGCTGGTTTATCCTTTCTAAATTACAGTAACTAAGTTTATACTATCTTATAAAAAAAATGTTTCATATTTATTAAGAATTTTTATTATTACTATATTTGAAAGCTAATAAAAGAGCTACAATAATTAAGACTTAGGCTTTTAAATTACTCATGGTACTTGAATAAAATGAAGTTCAAACTTTTGATAGAGTTTGAATAAGCTTTTAATAATACATTATAAGAAAATAAGTTAGAGAATAATTATCGCTACATGTATTAAGAACTGTAATTCAATTAAATAAGTGTTTGCAATGAAAAAATTACTCGTATTTTTCTTCGTCCTTTATGCTTTTTATGTGAATGGTCAGGAAGGGACCAAGCAATTAATGCCCAATTCATCGGATCGATTATGGTTAGAGATAAATTGCTCCGGGAAAGAATTTGCTACATATGGCGCCCCGGATAAAAGCAGGTTGTATGTCTATCTGAACGCAGGGGAGACTATGTACTTTGGTATGAAAATAGCAGATTACAGTTGGTGGGATATAGAGAACTATAATACAGCTTACTTTAGGGTACGTAATGAATCTGGTTCAGTAGTATATTCAGAAACTGAAATTCCTGGTTCCGGGGAAACCGGTTATGTTTCTACTTATGACCAGGCTGTTACAGGACCCAACGGGGCAATAATTAACAATACGACAATTACAGGAGGATACACCCCTCTTTCATTTACAGCTCCTACATCAGGGAATTATTATTTTGAATTTATCTCCAGAGATTATTATGGTAACAGGGATGATAATGACCGTTTTGCCTTTGAATTTTTTGATGCTACAGTTACAAGAAATGATACAGTAATAACCAATCCGGGTGAGCCCAATAAATCTGCAGGAAGACTTTGGTCTAAAGGCTGGGCGCTGACAAACACCAGTTTTGTTGATTACCCGGCCAAAGTGTATTTTTATGTTTTTACTTCTGATGAATTTGTCAATAAAATACAATATCAAATGAAGCCATATTCTTTTGATTTTGTCTCGAATTCATTTGGTGTGGATAATTCTTCTTCTCTTAATGTTATTGAAAAAGCTCAGAGTCAGGATGGGAATCAAACAGGTTCTTCGGATATTTCTGAATACAGAATATTTTTGAATGACCCGGATCGTGGTGTTTGGAAAACAACAGCACTCCCACCTCCAGAAGTAAAAGTCTGGTATGAAGATCAGTTAATTTATGATTACGATTATATGAGGGAACCTCAAATGTTAGAAATTGAGCTCGATACACTTCCCCTGGAAAAGAATATGCCTTCTTGTTCTTATTCAAGTGTAACCATATTTACGATCGAAACAAATGTAGCTGGTTTTACAACAATTTTACTGGATATTGATGGGAATGGATATTCCACAGCAGGGAATGACAGGGTTTTACATCAGGAATTGAAAAAAGGAAGGAATTATATTTTATGGAATTTCAGGAATGATAACGGAGATGTTGTATCTAACGGACCTGTATCTGCAACAGCTACTTTTTACGGGAGAGGTGCAACCAATTTCCCTTTGTATGATGTGGAAACACTAAGTGGAGTGTCCACAAAGACTAAACGGCCTTTTAATAAATTATGTCCTACTTTATACTGGGATGACAGTCAGATTTCTGATTGGGGAGATGATGCAGGAACTGGCTCTATGGACGAAACTGAACAGAGACAGTTGACTTATGGCTCTACCGAAGTGCCGAGAGTATGGGCTTTTAACGATGATAAAGAATGGAGTGAACACAATGGGAATATGAATACAATGAACGCCTGGTATAATGCAATTGATCTTGGAAGACCTCATATTGATTATAATATTATCACAAGTGATACTCTGTGTGTCAATGGAAGTCGTCCTATGATAGCAGATGTTCATGTAGATACGACTAAAAATGATCCCATTGTTTTTTTTGCATCTGATTTTACCAGCAAATTTTCGGATCCTTTTGATAATCCCTTAACAAGTATTCAAGTATTATCTTTACCAGATCATGGTACTCTTGAGCTAAACAGCAGCCCAGTAAATATTGGAGATAATGTTGATGTAAGCCAGATTTCAAACCTTACATTTACCCCTGAAACTGACTGGACAGGAGAAACTACCTTCTTGTGGAATGGTACCAATGGGACTTATAGTGCCGAAGAGAGTGATACTGTACATTTGTTTATTAATACACCTCCTGATATTTCACACATAGGAGATACCTCAATTTGTACGGATAACGATCTACAGATACAATTTACAGTAGATGATGCAGATGATATTCATGATCCCGAAGATATTGATGTTATTGCTTATTCTAATAACCTGAATGTTGTACCAAATTCGGGTATTGAAGTAACAGGAACAGGAGCTACAAGAACCTTAACGGTACAGCCATTTGGAATTAAATCGGGGTATACAATAATATATTTGCAAGCATACGACGGAGTTACATCAATAATTGAACAGTTTGCTATTAAGATGTCTCCATCCCTTGAGTTTATTGGCGATACAACTGTATGTGCAGGCTCAGAGTTAGAATTAACAGCAGTGGAAATTGGAGCCGATTCATACATCTGGGAACGTAACGGAACAGTACTGGGCACAGAAAGAACTTATACCGATCCTGCTCTTTATGCACATGAAACAGGTACCTACACTTTAACTATTGTAAAAGGAGAATGTACTTCCTCCAGGGATTTTACTGTTTCTATTTCTCCTATTGTTACTTTTACAGGAGATACTGACCTGTGTGTAGGAGAGAATCTTTCATTAAGTGCTGATGAAACAACAGCGGATGAATATCGCTGGGAAAGAGGAGGCTATGAGGTGGGAACATCCAAGGTGCTAAACATTAACGATTTAGAACTTAGTGATGCAGGGAATGACTATACTTTATATGTAAGAAAAGAAGGCTGTGAGAATACTTCTGATCCTTTTACTATTTCTGTAATTGAAAATACTGATACCACCTTAACGGTTACTGGCTGTACAGTGAATCTGGGAGAAGATGGAACTGTTACTATTGGGAATTCTGATAATGGAATTGTCTACAACGCTTATATTGCAAGTAACCTCGTAGCTACGGGTGTTGGAACAGGATCTGATCTTACTATAACAATTCCAGCTGCTGACTTGAATATTGGTGATAACATTGTGACAATTACTGCGGATAACGGCAATTGTATAGTAGATATGGTGGAAGAAGCCAATGTACATGTGAATGTTGTACCTCTTGCAGAAGATGACATGGCTACGACTGATGAAGATACTGAAGTGACCGTAGATGTACTGGATAATGACAGTGGCCTGGATGACGGTGGACTTAATATTACCGTAGAAACCCCACCTCAGAATGGAAGCGTTACTAGTATTGGTTACAGTACTATTACTTATCAACCTGATCAGGACTTTTTTGGAAACGACAGCTTGGTTTACCAGGTTTGTGATGCCGATGGAGATTGTGATCAGGCAAAAGTTTACTTTACAGTTAATCCGGTTGATGATAATCCTGTAGCAAACGATGATTCTGAAACCACCAATGAAGATACCCCGGTTACTTTAAATATACTGGATAATGATACAGGTTTGGATGATGGTCTCACTGTAACAATTAATACAGATGTATCTGACGGAAATACAGCGGTGAACCCCGATAATACTGTTACTTATACACCGAATACTGATTTTAACGGCACGGATAGTTTTACATACACAGTTGAAGATGAAGATGGAGATTCTGATAATGCAACAGCAGAGATTTCTGTTATTCCTGTAGATGATAGCCCTGTGGCAAATGACGATACGGATTTTACAAATGAAGACACTGATGTTACAACGCATGTGCTTGATAATGACTCAGGTCTGGGAGACGGTGGCCTTAATGTAACAATAGTGAATGATGCCAGCAATGGGACAACAGTTGTTAATGGTGACAATTCAATAACTTATAGTCCTTCTCCTGATTATAACGGTCCTGAAAGCATAACCTACCAGGTATGTGATGTGGATGGTGATTGCGATAATGCAACCCTGGATATAACCGTAAATCCTGTCGACGATGTGCCGAATGCGATTGATGACAATGCAACAACAAATGAAGATACAGATGTTACAGTTGATGTAATAAGCAATGATGAGAACCTGGGAGACGGAGGACTAAGCGTTGCAATTAACAATAATCCTTCAAATGGAATTGTCGTTGTAAACGCTGATAACACAATAACATATACTCCGAATGCTGATTTTAACGGTTCTGATAGTTTTGAATATCAGTTATGTGATGCAGACAGTGATTGTGATATCGCAACTGTGACAGTTAATGTCAGTCCGACTGATGATATCCCCGTAGCCAACGATGATGCAGCTTCTACAAACGAAGATGAAAGTGTTGATGTGGATGTATTAAGTAATGATGAAGGATTGGGTGATGGAGGACTTACCTTGTCTGTTACAACAGCTGCAAATCATGGTACTGCTGTAGTAAATGGAAGTACAATAACCTATACGCCTGATCCTGATTTTTCGGGTTCAGATGAGTTCACTTACCAGGTTTGTGATGGTGATCCAACTCCTGATTGTGATAATGCAACCGTATCAATAAGTGTGAGTTCCGTAGATGATACTCCTGATGCAGTTAATGATTCAGAATCAACTGATGAAGATACAGAAGTAACATTTAATGTGCTGAGTAATGATAACGGATTAGGCGATGGTGGTTTAACTGTTACAATAGAAAGCAATGCCAGCCATGGAACTGCATCTGTGAATGGAGATAACACAATTACCTATACTCCTGATGCTAATTATTTTGGTTCTGATAGTTTTGACTACCAGGTATGTGACGGAGATAATGATTGTAGTATTGCTACGGTTGACATGACAGTTAACCCGGTGGATGACATACCTGTTGCTTCTGATGATGCCGAGTCTACCAACCAGGATACTGAGGTTACATTTAGTGTATTGAACAATGATTCAGGCCTGGGAGACGGGGATCTCTCTGTTACAGTAACTGATGCCCCAGACCATGGCACTGCAGTGGTAAACGGAGATAATACAATTACTTATACTCCTGATCCAGGTTATGCTGGTTCGGATGAATTTATTTACGAGGTTTGTGATGGTGATGCAACACCGGATTGCGACAATGCTGTTGTTACCATGACAATCGATGATACCGATGATTTCCCTGTGGCAAATGATGATACTCAAACCACAGATGAGGATAATAGTGTGAATGTGGATGTTCTGGATAATGATACTGGTCTTGAAGATGGCGGACTGAGCGTTGCAGTTACTGCGAATCCTTCAAATGGAACTGCTACAGTCAATCCTGACAATACAATAACTTATACCCCGGATGAAAATTATAATGGCCCGGACAACTTTGACTATGAAGTATGCGATGCCGATGGCGATTGTGATAATGCCAATGTTGATATTACAGTTGCTTCTGTTGATGATATTCCAGTTGCCAATGCAGATGGAACGTCTACTGATGAAGATACTGATGTTACAATTGATGTTTTGGCTAATGATGCCGGTTTAGGGGATGGTGTAAACACTGTTAACATAGTTACAAATCCTGTAAACGGAACAGCTAATGTGAATGCAGGCAGTAATACAATCACTTATAGCCCGAATACCGATTTTTATGGTTCAGACAGTCTGGAATATGAAATTTGTGATACTGATGGAGATTGTGATACTGCAACGGTAACCATAAGTGTGAATTCAGTAAATGATATTCCTGTGGCAAATGATGATAATGCTTCAACAGCTGAAGATACGGATGTTACAGTCAATGTCTTATCAAACGATAATGGTTTAGGAGACGGAGGGTTAAGTGTAAATATCACTGCACAACCAACCCATGGAACAGTTTCTGTAAATGGTGATAATACAATTACTTATACACCTGAAACAGATTATAACGGTTCGGATAGTTTTACCTACCAGGTTTGCGATGTGAATGATGATTGTGATGAGGCGGTTGTAGATATTTCCATTAGTGCCGAAAATGATGAACCTGATGCTATTTCTGACTCTGAATCTACTAATGAAGATACCGATGTAACCATTTCTGTTCTTGATAATGATACAGGACTCGGCGATGGTGGAATCGACGTAACAATCAATACAGACCCTGCCAACGGGAGCGTTGTAGCAAATGCAGACAATACAATAACTTACACCCCGGCAACTGATTATAATGGTTCTGATAGTTTTACCTATGAAGTCTCTGATGTTGATGGAGACAGTGATATCGGAACTGTGAATATAACAGTGAATGCTGTAGACGATAACCCTGTAGCCAATGATGATTCTGAATCTGTGGATGAAGATTCCAATGTAACAATTTCTGTACTCGACAATGATACAGGTCTGGGCGATGGCGGATTAACATTGGCCATTAATACCGATCCGGCCAATGGAACAGTTTCAGTGGATGGTGGTAACAATACAATTACGTATACACCTGATACAGACTACAATGGCCCTGACAGCTTCGTTTACCAGGTTTGTGATGCCGATGGCGATTGCGACAATGCAACGGTTGATATTACAGTGAATGCTGTAGATGATGAACCTGTAGCAAATCCCGATAGTGAAACAACCAGTGAAGATACGCCAGCTACAGTGAATGTGGTTGACAATGATACAGGATTGGGTGATGGGGGAATAATTGTTACCATTTCTTCACAGGCCAGTCATGGTACAGTAAGCATGAATCCGGATAATACGATAAACTATGTTCCGGATCCTGATTATGAAGGGTCAGATGCCTTTACTTACCAGATTTGCGATACAGACGGAGATTGTGATATTGGAAATGTGAATATTACGATCACTTCTGTAAATGATGTACCTGTAGCTGTCAACGATACCTTAGCAACAAACGAAGATGTGGAGTTAACATCAAATATCCTCGATAATGATACAGGATTGGGTGATGGGGGATTAATAATTGCTATTACTTCTGATCCTGTTCATGCAAATGTGGTTGAGAATGGAGACAGCACTATTACTTACATTCCTGACCAGAATTTTTATGGAGAAGATAGCCTTGAATACCAGGTATGTGATGAAAATGGTTCTGGTGAATGCGATAATGCAAAAGTATATTTTATGGTTAACCCGGTTGATGATGGTGATCCTATTGCAAGAGATGATGAACGCGGAACCGAAAGGGATGTGGCTGTAGAAATTGATGTGCTTTTCAACGATTCCGGAATGGAAGACGGTGGATTATATTTGAGAATTGATAATGTAAATGAACCGGCAAATGGAAATGCTACAGTGAATGACAGTACCATTACCTATTCTCCGGATCCAGGTTACCTGGGCACAGATAGCTTTGTTTACGAGTTATATGATTATGATAATGATGTAGATAATGCATGGGTAACTGTACACGTGAAAGAAAATAATGAAATTCCGGTGGCAAACGATGATAATGTTTCCACTCATAAAAATACGCAACTTTTTATTGATGTACTAAGCAATGATACCCACCTGGGAGATGGGGGAATAGAAGTTGTGGAATGGATTTCACCTGTCCATGGATCTATTGAAACTATTGATTCGAATTATGTAAAATATCTGCCGGACCGCGATTATGTTGGTGAAGATCATTTTACTTATAAAGTTAATGATGCAGAAGGGGATTATGATACAGCTTCTGTTTATATCACCATTACAGATGATAACAATATTTTACCTGTTGCAAATGATGATTTAATATCTACTGATGAAGATACAGAGGTTACGTATAATGTGCTTAGTAATGATAATAATCTGGACGATGGAATTTATACTTTAACTGTTACTGGAGATCCGGTAAATGGGTCAGTAACCGATGTTGAAACCAGTGGCAATATTTCTTATCTCCCTGATTTTGATTTTTATGGTCAGGACAGCCTTGTTTATGAAGTTTGCGATTTAAACAATGACTGCGATCAGGCAACAGCAGTTATAGAAGTAAATCCGGTAGATGATTATCAGCCTGTAGCAAATGATGACTCCAGTGGTACAAGTCAGAATACATCTGTTAATGTAAATGTGCTTATGAACGATACCGGACTGGACGACGGAAATATTGTAATTACAGAACATTTAGCTCCGGGAAATGGCACAATTACAGGTATTGGAGATGAAACCGTAACATACACACCAGATAACGGGTATTTAGGTTACGATAATTTTAAATACATGATTACTGATGAAGATGGTGATTTTGATACTGCAAATGTAAAAATCCATGTAAGAGAAAATAACCTGGTCCCCGTGGCTGATAAAGATACTGCTTCTACCGACAAATATACTCCTGTGAGTATTGATGTGATGGCAAATGATGTGCCCGGAGACGGAGACATGAAAGTAACGGAATTTATTGAACCAAAACATGGAACAATCACGAATATTGATCCTTCAACCAATATCGTTACCTACAAACCGGATAGCAGCTTTACTATAGGGATTGATACTTTTACTTATAAGCTTGACGATATTGATGGTGACTGGGATACAGCAATGGTGGTTATTGCTGTATATGACAGCATCAATTCTGTTCCTGTGGCAAATGATGATTTTGAATATCTGGATGAAGATCGTCCGAAGACCTTTAATGTACTTAAAAATGATGTGGGTCTTGAGGATGGAGGTATTGTTCTCTCTGTAAAAACCAGTCCGCTTAACGGCGTGGTTCAGAACTTGGGAGACAGTACCATTACTTATCTGCCTAATACGGATTATTACGGGCAGGATAGTCTTGTTTACAGAGTAAGAGATAAAAATGGAGATACAGATACTGCTAATGTCTACCTGGATATTATTCCTATTGATGATCATTTCCCAAATGCAAGAGATGATTCCTCCGGTACAAGCAAGAATACTCCTGTTACTGTGAATGTGCTGATGAATGACGATGGACTGGAGGATGGAATTACACTAACCAAATTATCTGACCCCGAACACGGGACCATTATAGTGAATGATAGTACCATTGAATATACTCCTGATACAGATTATCTGGGACGTGATGAATTTGAATACCAGATTTGCGACATTGATGACCAGTGTGATAGAGCTACTGTAGTTATTGAAGTGAGAAAAGATAACATAATTCCGGTAGCGGTTGCAGATCAGGCATATACATTAATGAATCAGGAAGTGGATATACATGTATTGCATAACGATTCATTATTACAGGATGGAGTAGGAAAGGTTACTATATTTGAAACAGCTTCACACGGAACAGCTTTTGTGAATATTGATAATACAGTAACTTATACTCCTGATAGTTCTTTTACCGGAAATGATGAATTTATTTACAAAATTGACGATGTGGACGGTGACTGGGATACAGCTTTTGTTTCAGTGACAGTTGATTCTGTTCCGAACTATATTCCTGTTGCAAATGATGATTCAAGAGGAACTGTCCAGAATGAATCTGTTGAGGTCGACGTGCTGATTAATGATACAGGCCTGGAAGACGGAGGCATCAGTCTTGAATTGATAGAGTCTCCGGAGAATGGAATTGCTGCTATAAACAGCCAGGTGAATACATTCTCTTATCAGCCGGATTACAATTACCTGGGAATGGATACATTTCAGTATGCAGTCTTCGATAAAGACAATGATTCAGATACTGCAACTGTATCAATAAATGTAAAAGAAAACAATCTTGTTCCTGTAGCAGTTGATGATACGGCTTCAACTATAATGAATCATCCGGTGACCATTCATGTACTGAACAACGACAGTCTCCTGCAGGATGGTATTGGCGGTGTAACTATTCATTCTGAGGCTGAACATGGCGAAATTTATGTCGACCAGTATAATTCAATCGTATATACACCTTATAAATGGTATACAGGACAAGATGAATTTGAATACCTGGTTGAAGATGCAGATGGTGACTATGATATTGCAACAGTATCAGTAACTATTGAAGAGATACCGAATTATAAACCTCTGGCAAGAAATGACTCAATTGGAACAAGCATGAATGAATCGGTTACGGTTGATGTGCTCAGAAATGACGAAGGACTGAATGATCTGCCAATAACCCTTACAGGAAATTCGAATCCGGAAAATGGTGTTATCTCTGTTAATGCAAATAATACCATAACTTATATACCTGATAAAGATTTTCTGGGTTATGATTATTTTGAATATAAAGTAACAGATTACGATGACGAGTACGATTCAGCAACTGTTGAAATTCATGTAAGAGAGAATAATACAGTTCCAATAGCAAATAATGATAAAGTTTATACAAGAATGAATACCAGTGTTTCCGTGAATGTAATTGAAAATGACGAGGGACTGGATGACGGAATGGGAGCTCTGATAATTGCCCAGGAACCTTCTTATGGTGAGGTGGTTGTTAATGAAGATTTTACTGTTGCTTATACACCCCATAACTGGTTTGTTGGTCAGGATACTGTAATATATGAACTTATTGATGAAGATGGCGATTATGACCAGGCGCATCTGGCAGTTGGTGTCCTTGATGATCCCGGACCACTGCCTGGTGTAGATATCACGGAAATGGATGACAGTACTACAGAAAATAAAACTACGGCACACTTTAACATGGTGCTGCAAACTGCTCCGGTAGCAAATGTCTTTATTAACCTTTCATCTGGTGATTTGAGTGAAGGAACCCTGTCAACAAACCAGGTAGAGTTTACTCCATTGAACTGGGACAGACAGGTAAGTGTAACTGTTACCGGTGTAGACGATGAAGTGCAGGATGGTGATATACTATATCAAATTCTGACTGATAATGCTGTAAGTGATGATTCAATATACAGCGACCTTACTGTTGAGAATGTTGATGCTGTTAATAAAGACAACGACGAATGCGGTATAGAAGTTATTCTGCATGATGACAATACTACAAGCGAAAAGGGTGATAAATCCCAATTTGGACTTGTATTATCTTCACAACCTGCTGCTGATGTTGTTATTGATTTGGAATCTTCTGATCAGACCGAAGGAATTGTGAGTACAAACCAGGTTGTTTTTACACCTTCAGACTGGGATACAGAGCAGGAAATAACAGTTACCGGTGTAAGTGATAATGAAATGGATGGAGATGTTGAATACCAGGTTGATCTCACTTCTTCGAGCACAGATACTTTGTATCATGATTTACCAATTGAGAGTGTAGAACTGGTGAACCTGGATAACAATGAGATTGAATCATTTATACCTGATGCATTTTCGCCAAACAATGACGGATATAATGATCGTTTCTTCATTATGGGCCTCGAGAAATATGATGATCTTTCATTAAAGGTATATAACAGATGGGGAACCCTGGTCTACTCTAATACTGATTATCAGAATGATTGGGATGGAAGAGCAAATGTTACAACGATGGGAGGAAATAAACTTCCCACAGGAACATACTATTTCAAACTAAATATCAAAGATACAGGTGAAACTATTGAAGGATCTGTCTTCTTAAAACGATAAAAAAAGTAAACCAAAATAATTATGAAAAGATTGATAAGGAAAAAACCGATTGTTGGAGCGATTCTTTTGTTAATTATCTGTATGGGTGAAGTTAAAGCCCAGCAGGAACCAATGTTTACACAATATATGTTTAATACTTTATGGGTAAATCCTGCTTATGCGGGTACCAGGGAAGCATTAAATATTAATGCACTAACACGCCTGCAATGGGTTGGACTTGATGGTGCACCAAGAACATACAGTGTGGCTATGCACACACCTATTACTGAAAAAAAGGCAGGGATTGGACTTACAATGGTAAATGATGTTTTTGGTCCTGTTCAAAATACTTATGCAACAGCAAATTATGCTTATCGTGTAACATTGTCTGAGAAGCTTACTTTGTCAATGGGCTTGAAAGGTGGAATAAATAGTTATTTTGCAGGCCTGAAAGATTTGAGTATAATAGACAGGGATGATCCACAATTTGAATCAAATGAGAAAAAAATAAACCCTAACATAGGCGCTGGGTTTTATCTGTATTCTGATAAATTCTATCTTGGAGTCTCCGCGCCTAAATTATTGGAAACTTCTATTGATGATGAATACAGCGATGGTAATTTTAAAACCAGGCGACATTACTATTTTATTGGAGGATTTATCTGGAAATTAGCTCCAAACTGGATATTTAAACCATCGTTGCTAACACAATCAGTATCCAATGCACCTCTGACACATAATATCTCTTTTCAATTTTTATATGATCAGAGAATATGGCTGGGTGCTATGTTCCGTCCCGGAGATGCCGCAGGGGCTTTCTTTAATCTGAAAATTAATAAACGTTTGACTATTGGATACGGATACGATTTTACATTTAGCAGTTTGTCAACTACAAACAGTGGATCTCATGAAATTATGTTCAGCTTTGATTTTGTAGATTTTGCTCCAGGTAAAGTTAAATCGCCCAGGTACTTCTAAATATAATATTTTAAATGAATTATCTTATGACTAAACAATTCACAGTAGCTATATTATTCATAATCTGCGTGTTCGGATTTGCTGAAAATTCATATTCTGTAGCTAAAAAAGATTCTACAATTTCTATTGATGAATCTCTTATTGCCGATGCTCGCGAGGCATACGAAGATATGGCCTATAGAAGGGCTATCAACCTTTATGAACAGCTGGTTGAAAAGAATTACCTGAATGCGAAAATTTATCAGCGACTGGCAGATTCATATTATAAAGTAAGAAATACAAAAAAAGCCGAGGAGTACTATAAAATATTAGTTACCTCTACTTTGCACTCTACAAAAGATGTATACGATCTTGTAAAAGTACTTAAATACAATGGGAAATATAAAGAAGCGGAAAAATGGCTGGAACGATATGTAAGAACAAAGAGACGAGATACCTCTTCGGATGAGATAAATATGTCTGATAAAATTAACCAGCTGAAATCATATCCGAGGTACAGAATTGATACACTTCCCTTTAACACAGGAAATTCTGAATTCGGCCCGTACATTTTTAATGACTATCTTTATTTTACTTCACACAGAAAAAAAGATGAAATTATTGATTATGAATATTCATGGGATGAGACTGATTTTCTTGATATTTATAAGATTAGTCTGGAAAACCTTGAAAACGAACCACAGTTTATAAGCAGGAAAATCAATTCAAAATATCATGATGGGCCACTGTGTTTTAGTGATGACGGGACTGAAGTTTATTTTTCCAGTAACAACAAAAATTTAACTTTTTTTCCAATCAGGGGCAATAAAGGAGTGACTCATTTGAAAATTTTTATTTCAAAATACGACGGAGAAAAATTTACAACCCCTGAAGAATTATCTTTTAATAGCGATAATTATTCTTGTGCCCATCCTTCTGTTTCTTCGGATGGAGATACCCTTTATTTTACCTCAGATAAAAATGATGGATATGGAGGATCAGATATTTATTATAGTGTACGGGAAGGTAATAAGTGGTCTCAACCTGTGAATATCGGAAATGAAATAAATACTGAAGGAGACGAAATGTTCCCGTTTATCCATAAATCAGGTGACCTGTATTTTGCTTCAGACAGGCATTTAGGACTTGGTGGCCTCGATATCTTCAGAGCTTTTAGAAAGAATGGGAAATTTGTGGTGGAAAATATGGGGTATCCTTTAAATACACGATTCGATGATTTCAGTATTTTTATTGGAAAAGATCCCAAAGTCGGATATTTTGCTTCTAACAGAAATGAAGGACAAGGAAACGATGATGTTTATAAGTTTACAGTTACAAAAACAAAAGATCAAACGCTTATTATACAGGGAAAAATTCTTGATAAAAAGACAAATGAAAGAATTGATAATCCATCGGTTGTTTTAAAAGACTCTGAAGGAAATACAAGGCGTTTAATGTTTTTTAAAGAAGCTGTGGATTACAGCTTTAGCGTAGATCCAAAAAAAGAGTACACTGTAAATGTGAACAAAGAAGGTTATTTCCCAACAAAAATGAAGTTTTCTAAGAAAGAACTTATTAAAAAACAGGATATTTATGAGCATGATATTTTCTTGAAAAAGAAACCTGTTTGGGGTATTTCAGGTACTGTCTATAATGCTGAAACCAAAGACCCTGTTGATAAAGCCAAGGTAACTGTTAAAAATAGATTGAGTGCAGAGGAAACAACTTACGAAACAAGTGAGGAGGGATCATTCCGGATTAAATTGAAAAAGAATACAGACTATTATCTTCATTTTAATAAGGAAGGTTTTGAATCTATTCAACGAGAATACTACACACGTGGGAGAGAACACGGATGGGTAAATCTGAATGATCTCATGGATATTAACTTAATACCTGTAAAAGAAGAAGAATACACCTATCTGAAAGGAAAAATTAAAGATAAATCATCAGAGGAAGGAATTAAAGCAAAGTTGCAGCTCATTGACAATGATAAAAATAAGATTGTGGCCACTTATCTGAGTGATAAAAATGGAAAATATAAGATCAGGTTGCCTGAGGTTAAAAAGTATGGAGTTGAGATAACAGCAAAAGATTATCTTTATTTTGCCGAGCAAATTGATTTTAGCAAGATGAATGTTCAAAATGATATTATTCAGAAGGAGTTTGCCCTCGAAAAAATAGAAGTAGGTAAAAAAGTAGTGATTGAGAATATTTTCTTTGAAACAGGGAAATCCAAGCTTAAACCGGAATCTTATAAATCGCTTGATAAAGTGCTGAAATTGTTGAAGAACAATAAGGATTTGAAGCTGGAAATTGCAGGACATACAGATAATGTAGGATCCTATATGGCAAATAAGAAATTATCGAAAAATAGGGCGAAAAGCGTAGTAGATTACCTGGTAGGTCATGGAATTAACCAGGCAAGACTTGAATATGAAGGATACTCATTTACAAAGCCAATAGCCACAAACAAAACATCTGCCGGAAGACAAAAAAACAGACGAGTAGAATTTGAGATACTTGAGAAATAAACACCCAAAAACAATATAAAATATAAAAGGGATGAAAAATTTCATCCCTTTTTTTAGTTCTCTTTTCCGTATTGGGAAACCCCGGGTTAATTCCGAAGAATATATTATCCTTTCATTAAAAAAAAACGGCTATTAACCCCTTGCTTTTGAATGGGTTTTTATAGATCTAAACTTAATTCAGTATCTATCGATTTGTTACTTGTTCCTCCGGCATAAAGAACATAATAGTTAAGTGTAATTACTTTATTTGTAGTATCAACCGTTCCGGTTCCTTCAATCATGTATGTGTCTGGGTAATTGGTATCACCTATCCACTGTCTTTGAATTTCGATAACATTGTTACAGCAAAAATCAATAACACATGATCCGTCACCATTTATCCAGGTTTCACCCCACCTGTTTACTACGAAATCTGCAAGTCCGTATATTCTTAATTGGTTTGGTATTGTAGTAATTTCAGAAATTACAGTATCGGCAACATTAATTGTGTCACTGCTTAAATATTTTCCTGTATAATCATCCATTGGATAAGGGCAAAAGGGAAGAATTTCTATCGTATCAGTTGTAGACGTTGATTTTCCTCCCATAGTTGTTTCTTTAACCGTCAGATATGCTGTGGCTGAATCCATTGATTGAGCATATAGAATTGTTGCCTGGTTGGGATATTTACTGTTTTTATTTATTTCTGCATCATAATTCTCGATGCTCCATTTATATGAGGATCCCCCCCGATGGATGACACTGTAATTATAGTTGCAGAATCCATCGGCTACAACCTCTTTGGGTCCTGAAATACCACCAACAAGCTCAGGTTCAATCTCATCGAAGTTATAAGTTTCTTTTTCTTCACAGCCTGAAAAAGCAAGAATAACAACAGAAGAGATTAAGAAAACTGTTAAAGTAATTATATTTTTACATCTATTCATAGGTTATAATATTTGTCGGTTTATTGAGTATTTTTCAATGTTGATTCATATTGTTCTTTCCATCCCGAATCTGCAGTTCCTTCCTCTCCGGCATTATCAGCGCCACCAAATGTGTAATTTGACATTTCCAGTGTTTCCAGTTCCCCGCCGGGAAGAGGCATATGCAATGGAGTTCCTTTCTGCAATTTATCAAATCTTCTCATATCAAAATATTGAATGCCCATATTATTACTGAATAATTCTATGGTTCTTTCATAAAATATGGCATCTAATACTTCCTGCCTGGAGGCTGAAGTGCTTATTTCCATTCCCGGACCGCCACGTACAACACGGGCACTGTTATTTAGTATGTTTATTGCCTGGGTAAGATTATTTTCAGCTCTTACATAAGCTTCAGCTAACATATAATCGCTTTCTGCTTTTCTGTAAAGTGGGATAGGTCCCTGGCCCGGAAACCCGGTATACCTTATGTTGTCGAATCTTCTGTATCTGTAAGTGGAAAAGTGATAATAACCTCTTTCCGGGTTGAAATAATGAGATACCATGAATTGAAAATCAGTTTGAAGCCTGTAATCAGGGCTTACAGCTTCCCCGTTATTTGGAAAATTTGTATAATCTCCCTGGTATTCTTCGGGCCATACAGGAGGCAGGTCAGCTGTATCCAGCATAGCTACTACTCTCATATCCACTCTTGACCATCCTGTCCAGGTAGCATAAAAATGATACAATGATGCCCATGAACCTGCATTTTTATCTGCAGTTATTGTGTAATCCTCTGTGAGTCCTTTTCCATCCTTTAGATAATCCCTGATCTTTTCCCATCTCTCTACTTCTTCGTTCTCTGTTTGTGTTCTTGGCTCTGATAATAAAATTTTGGCAGCCATAAAATTGGCAAGGCGATAAAATCTTGCATTGTCCATAGTAACTCCATTGATCCAGGGTTCAGGAATTTCAAAATAATTTGTGCTGGCCAGGTCTATGGCTTCATTTATTGAAATAATAGCAGCATCAATAATCTCCTGGTAGGATTCTAACTCAAATTCTTCTGTGGGATCGTCGTCTTCCTTTACAATAAATCCTTTGTCAAACACCAGTCCTATATAACCCAGGCTAATTCCCTGGCCTAATTTTGCTACAGCTTTTACCATATTCTTTTCCTGCTCTGATTCAAATTCCAGATCTGAGTTGGTATTAATAGCATTCAGTACATCATTACACATTGAAAGAAGTGAATACATGTTGTCATAGTAACTTTCTGTCATGGCTGCATCCACATAGGATGGATTATTGTTCCATGCTTTTCTTGGTTCGTAACTCATATCGCGCATTGCAAAGTTGCCCCATGATGAACTTGTGGCATCTGCTGCTGTTCCTAACATAAAGGCAGGTGTCTGATCAAGTCCGACATTATATAAATACCAGTTCTGAAAAACGCTGCCTGCTAAATTTTTTAAACTTCCTGCATTCTTCAGGACATCTTCCTGGTTGGGGTTATTAGGATTTTCAATTTCCAGTTCCTGGCAACCAGTTGTTAGTAGAAATAAACCAAATATTATAAGAAAAATTCTGTTTTTCATGCCTAAAGATTTTAAAATTTTACAGTTAATGAAGCAGATACACTTGCATAGTTTGGATATGTGTAAGCATCCCATTTGTAATAACTTGATCCGGGCACACCACTTTCTGCATACCTTGGCATAGCTACTTCCGGATCGTATCCTTTATAATCTGTGAATGTATATAGATTTCTGCCTATGATACCTATTTTTAATTCCTTGATTATACTTTTATTGATATTAAACTTGTAGTGCAAAGAAGCCTCCCTGATTTTTACATACGAAGCATCTTCGACAAATTCTGAGCTTATCCTGTTTTCATTGTATAACGCAGAATAATAGTCATATGTCTTTTTTTCGTTTTCCGGTTTACCATATTGATCCACTTCTGCAGCTCTGTGGTCACGGTATAGCCATTGTCTGGTTCTGTTATAAACATCACCGCCATTTTTCCAGTCTATTAGTGTATAGAGTGTGAAACCTTTAAAGGAAAAAGTATTGGAGAAACCCATTGTGAAATTGGGATTTGTATTTCCTATTTTCATCAGTGCTGGATTCCCGTTTTCATCAAGCATCTTAACCGGTGCCTCCAAAACGGTTCCCTCGGTTCCCTTTTCAATTACATAACCATCGGAGTTAATTGTGTAATTATTTTTGTTGGCATCACCAGGTAGCTGATCCAGGCTGGTAAGAAATTTTTCTCCGTATATGATACCGAAAACTTCATTTGACCTCAGGTAAAATGCTTCAGAAGCTTGTGCTTCGGGACCGACTAGTTTCGGAGGAATGTCTAACTTCGTAATTCTTGATCGTATCCGGTCAAACGTAATTGATGAACTCCAGGAAAAATTACTGGTTTTTATGACATTGGCATGAAGCGTTGCTTCGTAAGATTCCGATTCCATTGTGGCAGCATTAACCCACTGCGTATTCCACCCCATATAAGCCGGTAGTTCTTTACGCAGAAAAACATCTTCTGTTTCTGAAGAGGAATATATTAGTTCAAGATTAAAACGGTCAAGGAATGAGGCATTCATTGCAACCTCAGTTTCTTTTGTTGTGGAAGGTTTTAAATTCTTGTTTCCTAAGTTTGATTTCATATAATTTCCACCTGAAGTGACTGTATAGGCTTCATATTGTGCCGCAAATCCAGGTCTCTGGCCTGAGGTTCCGTATGCAGCTCTGAGTTTTAATTCCTGGAAACCAGGTATGTCAAAGTCTTCGGTTAATCTCCATCCTCCTGAAATACGATAATAAGGATGCCATCTTGCATCTTCTCCAAATTTTGAAGAGCCATCATACCTGTACATGAAATCAAACAGATATTTTGATTTGTAATCAATCTGGGCTATTCCAAAAATGTTCTCAGCCCGCACAATTTCTTCCTGGCTGTATGATTGTGTTTCACCGGAAATAGCCTCCATATTAGGATTTCCTGCAACAGAAAAAGTTGTACCATAGACTGAAGATGATTCAAATTGAGAATCTTCATACAGATAACTTAATTTAACATTGGTGTTCCACTCCTCAAATTTTCTTTTAAAATGCGAAGTAAACTGAACAGTTTGATTCATCTCAAGAAAATTTGCCTGGTATAAACTTCCTTTAGATTTGTTTAAGATACCTTTTGTTGCACCTTTTACAAGATAATCGTAGGGTTCTAATTCTTTATTTGTGGCATTTCTTCTGTCAAATGAATATTTTGCTTCTATCACAATTGATTTGGTAGGACTAAATTCTGCCTGGTAACTACCAAGAACAATATTTTTATCGAGTTTTTCTTCAATATTTGCTAATTGGTAAAGTGGGTTGGTTTCCTGGTTATTCCAGTGACTGGCATCTAAATCATAAGGTTCTTCATTTTCTTCATTATTCCAGTTTAAATCTACATCAGGTGTAGTTACAAGAAGATCAAAAAATGCCCCCCCGTTGAATAGGTTTACTCCGCCAGGATCATAAGAAGTAACTTTTGAATACATGTTTGATGCAGAAACATTCAGGAAATCGGTAAGTTGAATATCAATGTTGGCTCTGAATGTTTGACGGTCATAACCTTCTGTTTCTTTTATGATCCCGCCCTGCTTGTTGTTCTCGAACGAAATGTGAAAATTGGTTCCCCCAAGATTCCTGCTGACACCAATATAATTTGTATGATTTTGCCCGGTTTTGAAAAATTGTTTTTGTAAATCATTAGTAAAGGCAAAAGGGTTGTCAACGAAATGATCCGGATCTACCTGTCTTGAACCTACAATATAGGGGCTTGATCCGTGTTTGTAATCACTCGGGTAAGTTACACCGGCATAGTCAGTATATGTATTTCCCGGGTTGTTCGGATCTTTTAGCTGGTATTTGTGGTGTGTGGCAAGATCAAGATAATTGTTTATATAGTTAACCCCGTATTCATTTCTAACGACAATTCTTGTTTCATCTTCCTCTAAACTATTTCCTCTTTTTGTATGTACAACGACAACGCCATTCCCTGCTTTGGATCCGTACAGGGCTGATGCAGAAGCTCCTTTAACTATTTCAATGCTCTCCACATCATCTATTCCAATATCCCCGAGGTTTCCCTGGAATATGGCTCCGTCCACAATTATCAGTGGCTCCTGGCTCCCAATCATGGTGGTTGCTCCCCTTAATTGTATTGTTGCTCCTGACCCCGGCTGCCCCGATGCCTGGGTAACATTAACACCTGATACTTTGCCCTGCAGAGAGGTTGCAACATCTAAAGGAGGAGCTTTGAGCAATGTTTCTGAAGTAACTTTCTCAACAGAAACAGTCATCTTAGTTTTTTTGGTTTCTGTTGCTACACCCGATACAATTACTTCCCCCATTTCTATTGGTTTGGGTAATAGTTTGATGTTAATCGTATCCCGATTGTTAATAGAAATGTATCGAGTGGCCATTCCCACATAACTACAGGCAATTGCCCCTGCACTTGACGGTATATTCCTGAGCGTGTAGTTCCCATCCATATCGGTAATTGTACCAATATCGGGCTGATTTTTTACAACAATTGTAGCTCCTGGTATGGGCTCTCCTGTCTTTGCTCTTATTACTTTTCCCGATACTTGCTTTTGCGTGATTCCCTGAAAACTTATAAATAAAAAAGATAATAATAAAAGGGCTATTTTTCTCATAAAATGAGGTTTTGACAATAAATGTTTAAAAATGGATGATTGCTAATATATAATATTTTTTTTAATCCGCAATTATCAGTTTATGATAGAATTACTTATTTAAAAGCATTAACAGAGAAGTCGATGTTTTGATGTTCTCAACATATGAAGGGAAGTCTGTTAAATTTATGAGCATGCTCTATTGGTATGATTATTTTGCTTTTAGCGAAATTTCACCGTTTAGAGTAAATTTTGATGAATTAACAATATTTATATGCAAAACAAAATCTATGATTGATAAAAAAAGATAAACTTCTGAATATGCTGTATTAAAGACTGTTGAAAAGTAATTGCTCATTAGAATTTAAATTGTTAGTGATGTGTTAAAATAAAACCTTGAAGAATCTTTAAGAAATCTTTTTATATTTTTAATTTTACCATTTCATATTGAATAATAAAACTTACTATGCAACAATATCTTAACCTACTTGAACACGTACTGAATAATGGTTCTGAAAAAAGTGACCGTACAGGAACCGGTACAGTTAGTACCTTTGGTTATCAGATGAGATTTAACCTTCAGGATGGATTTCCTCTGGTAACAACAAAAAAAATTCATTTACGGTCAATTATTTACGAACTGCTGTGGTTTTTGCGTGGAGATACTAATATACAATACCTGAATGAACATAAAGTTCGAATTTGGAATGAGTGGGCCGACCCGAATGGCGAGCTTGGTAATATTTATGGTTATCAATGGCGATCATGGCCTTCTTACGATAACAAATATATTGACCAGATAAGTGAGGTAATTGATTCCATAAAAAACAATCCAAACTCCAGAAGACATTTAGTTAGTGCCTGGAATGTCAGCGACCTTGAAAAAATGGCATTGCCTCCATGTCATATTCTTTTTCAGTTTTATGTGAATGATAATAAATTATCGTGCCAGCTTTATCAGAGAAGTGCAGACTTGTTCCTGGGAGTACCGTTTAATATTGCATCTTATTCATTGTTAACTATGATGGTGGCACAAGTTACAGGACTGGAACCTTATGAGTTTATACATACTTTTGGGGATGCACATATTTATAAAAATCATATTGAGCAGGTAAAAGAACAATTATCCAGAGAACCAAAAGGTTTACCTGTCATGAATATTAATCCGGACAAGAAAGATATATTTAATTTTGATTATGAGGATTTTAAGCTTGAGGGTTATGATCCACATCCTCACATAAAAGGCAAAGTTTCTATTTAAAAAATAAATTTTATGTTATCACTTATAGTTGCTGCTGCAGAGAACAGTGCCATTGGTAAAGATAACGACTTGATGTGGCATTTACCAGATGATCTGAAACATTTTAAAAGAACCACGAAGGGACATCATGTGATTTCGGGAAGAAAAACATTTGAATCGCAGGGGAAAAAACCACTTCCAGGGAGAACAAACATAATAATTACGCGTCGTGAAAATTATGAAGCAAAAGACTGTATCGTGGTCTCAAGTCTTGATGAGGCCCTGGGTGCCGTAAGAGATGATGATGAGCCTTTTATTACAGGGGGTGCTGAGATATACAGAATTGCCATGCCGAAAGTGGACAGGATTTATCTAACCAGGGTTCATGCTGAATTAGATGCCGATACTTTTTTCTCTGAACCTGATTACAACCAGTGGAAGATTATTTCAGAACAATTTCATCCAAAGGATGAAAAACACCAATACTCTTTTACTGTGTATGTTATGGACAGAAAGAAGTAACATCTTATTAATTTGGTTGTTATGTGAATTTATTTTTGTATTTTTGTGTCCTTCATTAATAAATAATTAAACTAAATAAGATATGGGAAAAGGAGATAAAAAGACTAAAAAGGGAAAAATTTTCAGAGGTTCTTTTGGAGTAAGAAGACCTAAGAAGAGTGCTAAGCTTAAGAAAAAAGCTCTGAGAAAGAATCCTCAGGCTAATGCCCCTGAGCTACAGAAAGAAATGGCTACTGAAAATCTTCAGGAACCCAAAACTAAAACGGCAACAAAGAAAACTGCTCAAAAGAAATCCGACGAAAATAAATCTACAGAGAAGAAAACCGCAGAGAAGAAAACCGCAGAGAAGAAAACTGAAGAGAAAAAAACTGAAGAGAAAAAGCAATCCACTGCTAAGAAAACTGCTTCCAAATCTGGTAGTACAAAAAAAGAATCAAGTGAAAAGTCTTCCTCTACAAAGAAAAAAACAACTTCCGGTTCTAAAACAACAAAAAAGTCGACAGGCCAGTCTAAAGCAAAAGCTTCAGGGACGAAAAAAGAGGAAGATAAAAAGGACGAAGGAAAAGATAAAGAGTAATTATTTTATAACACAGAATAGGAGCCGGTTAAGTCCGGCTCTTTTTTTATTGAGTAGAGATCGTTCCTTCCATATATGTTCTTGCATTTCCCAGTAATTCAACACGGTCTTTAAGATTTCTGCAAATAATTTTTCCGGGTCGATGGGAGAGCTGTTCTGCGTGTAAATTGTTTTTTCCAAGTTTTTTTGCCCAAAAAGGGATAAGTTTTGTGTGTGCTGAACCTGTTACTGGATCTTCGTTAATTCCTGCTGCCGGGGCAAAAAATCTGGATACAAAGTCTGCCTTATCCCCCTGCGCCGTTACAATAATACCTCTTGTGTCTATATTTTTGAGAATGCTAAAATCAGGTTTTAACTTTTTGATATCTTCAGCAGTATCAAAAACCGCCATTATATCATCTGACTGATAAACTTCGGTGGGTCTTTTTCCAAGTCCTTTTACCAGTTCATCGCTTATGCTAATAGTTTTGTTTTCTGCCTTAGGCAATGAGAGAGATAAGTATTCATCTTCATTTTTTACAGTTAATTCATGATGGGTTGAAATAAATTTTACTTCGTTTCGTCCTGTTTCCAGGTGAAATATCACCAAATGTGCCGAAGCAAGAGTAGCATGTCCACAAAGGTCAACTTCACATGTAGGTGTAAACCATCTTATTTTGTAGTTATTTCCCTCCTTTACAATGAATGCAGTTTCAGAAAGATTATTTTCCATTGCAATTTTTTGCATGAGTTTTTTTTCGATCATTTCTTTAAGTGGCACCACTGCTGCCGGGTTCCCCTCAAAAATATTGGATGTAAAAGCATCTATCTGATATATAGGTAAGTTCATAATAGTATTTTTTTATAAATTTATAAGTATTGAAAGACAAGCCAAATTCACTGTTTAAATTTTTATTCTAAAATATTATAAAATACTATCCTTGTCTGAAAAACTTTATAGCGTCATGATTTAATATGCATTTTTTTATTAAACTTCACTGGTCATAATGAAGAGAGGTTTCATTGCAAAGCTCTTGTATTTTGGTCTTAGCCGTTCTGTATTATAATGTTCCTGGAGATTAACAACTTTGCTTTTGCTTGTAACAACTTCTATGGGCACATTGTCGTAATGGCCATGACGAAATACCACCAGCCGCCCATGAACGCCATTCAAAATCAGGTCGAGAGCCAGATTTCCAAACGCCATTGGAACTACGGAGTCTATTGAGTCGGGATCACCACCCCTTACCAGGTAACCAAGCTTCTGAGTAATAGTACCGACTTTTTGTCCATTATTGTGTTTAGGAGATAGTTCTTTGATTTTCTCGGAAACCATATCACCGATACCGCCGAGTTTAGCGTGCCCATACATATCTTTTTCCTGGTTTTCATAGATCATTTCATCTCCTCCTTTGAACATAGCTCCTTCAGAAACCAGAACAACAGAATAATTACTTGGATGTTTATGCCTGTCTTCCATTAATAGCCTCGTTAATTGTTCAATATCAAATTTATACTCCGGTATAACGCACCTGTCGGCAGAACCTGCCATAGTCGGCAGCATTGCAGTGAAACCAGCGTATCTTCCGAAAACTTCTAAAACCATAATCCTCTCATGCGAACCGGCTGTTGTTCTCAAAAGGTTGGTCATCATGATCGTACGGGTAACACAGGTACTAAATCCTATGCAGTAATCTGTGCCTGGAACATCATTATCCATTGTTTTA